>OLFX01000086.1_pt1 | contig 152885 bp, 123 predicted proteins | sample 1605091 | NCBI WGS metagenome assembly OLFX01 (sample SAMEA3888906, study PRJEB22519) | human gut metagenome | biome: human gut; feature: human-associated habitat; material: faeces | place: Denmark | collected 2012
GTTCTGGATGCTGTTCATCCTGCGCACCCATTCCATTTGGTCGCGTGCTTTGAGTGCTTCGTCAACGCCTTCCACCCGCATCATCTGTGGCAGGAGGGTTTCAAGGCGTTCCCGGCACTCGGCATCCACGCCGATAAGGTGTTCCGTCAGTTTTCCGGAAAGCAGCAGGGCATTGTACAGAATGGGCTTATGCTCTTTAAGATAAGTCTTGCGCATCCTGCCGTATTTACCAAGCGCCACAGGCTCATCCGGGATGGTCAGGTCGGGAAGCAGGTAGTCGCCGCAGCGATGATAGGTTAGTTTCATACAAATCTCCTTTCAAACACAAAAAAGCAGTTGTGGACTTGAAGATTTTTTCTTCTCCCATAACTGCTTTTTGTATTCGGTTTTCGCGGAACGACATGCAGTTTAAGGAAGATGGTTAAAACCTTCCTTTACATAATACATGCTGCACGTGCCGACGGTCATTGTGGGTAGCGACGAGAAAAGCATGTTCGCTCTTCAGAAATCGGGACGCCAGTTCATAGCCGATTCGATTTGCTTCCTCTGGCGTTACTTCTCCCGGCTTGAAGGATTGACGCAGCTGATAGGCAATCACTTCGTTGTGAATCCTCCTGCCGGTAATGGCTATATACTCATTCCTCGCAAGCAGAAATTCCTGGTCTGCTGTTTCCGGTGAACAGGCATATAATGAAATCAACTCGCCGCTATTCGTCTTTTCAGGATTCTCTATGTAATCCACCCGTGCTTTCAGGCACTGCGCTATGGTTTTCCCCTTATTGATGTGCATCGAGATGATCCGAGTTATTGCCATACATTCCTCCATAAATAAGAAAAGCGGCAATCTGTGATGCACACAAACCGCCGCAGACAAGTGATTTTCAGCAAACCAGGCCCTCGAAGAAACCGATGAGATGATCCAGAAGGTTCAGCAGAAGGGTGGCGATTGCAGGCAATCCAATGGGGCTTACCAGAAACGCGAGAACCATAAACGCGATCCCATTCCGCCAGTAGCCGATAAAGAACTCGATCACTGACAACAGTCCGAAGAGTGACACGGATAATCCCAGCACCGACGATGTAATAGAGGTCAGAAAAGCCGCCAGCCCAAGCATCAGGCGAATGGCCAGCATCACAGGGGCTAGAACAATTCTCAACGCAGTCTTCATCATGGTGATCCTCCTGTGTCATCTTCAGGCGTAAATCAGCTCCGACAGGATCATCTCCTCGGCCTGCGCTTGCAGTGCGTTCATCCGCTGCACCCAAGCTAACTGATCCTGTGCTTTCAGTTCCTCCGTCACGCTCGATTGCATCGACAGCTGGCTCATCAGGCTTTCGAGGCGGTTCTGTGCGGTCTGCTCGATCTCCTGAAGATGCTCCATCAGCTTTCCGCTGAGCATCAATCTCGTGTACAGACCCGGGCGATTCTCCTCCAGATAGCGCTGTCTGAGCAGGCCATACTTGCCCAGCGGCAGTTTCTCCGCGTCGGTCAAGCCCAGGTCGGGCAGGAGGTAGTCTCCACAGCATTGGTATTTCAGTTCAATCATGGTCAAGGCTCCTTTCTGCTTTGCGTATTGTCGCTTTTCATGTCATGGCAAATGATCGATGTTCATGCTGACTGCACCGCCAAGCTCCTTTCGGATTTCGTTTTTCTGCATTCATCGTACTCTGAAAGAAAAGAACCGTCAACGTTGTCAGGCTGTCTCAACTGCCGGCGTGCCCATCCTGCATCTGAAGCACGCTTTTCAGCTCCGCCAATGCAAGCGAATACCGGCGATAGACGCTGGAACGACTGAGATGAAGCTCATTTGCAATGGCTGACATCCGCTTGTTCTCCACGTGCCGCAGCTTCAAAACGTTGGCGTTCATCGCATCGTCCAGCCTTTGAAGAAGCGAACAAACATGATCGCGCAAGTCACTGTATTCTCGTTCCGCTTCGGCATACGCCCGCTCGGCTTCCATCAAGCGGATAACGGCATTCTCATGGGAAGCAACGTCGCGCGTTCTTGAAACACATTCACCGCCCAGCACTGCCGAGGCTTTTGCCGCCGCTGTCCGGCAATAAGCCACCCGTTCCTCTGCAGCAATCAAGCGGCGTTCTGCAAACCGCAGCTCTCCCCAAAGCGCATCAACCGGCATCACATCGCCTCCTTTTGCAGTCTATCCATCAGATCGTATCCATCCAAATCCGATAAAGTACCAAACCATCTGGAGCAGAAGAATCCACGTGCGGCAACCTGCTCTTCTTCGTATCGCTGCAGGCGCTGTGCCTGAAAGGTCAATTCGGACAGGGTCATTTTCCTTGCTCTCTTGAGGCGTCCACGGATTCGCCTGATCATCCGGGTACGATTTCGGTAATCCTTGACCGCCTGAATGATGATAGCGTCGGCCAGCGCCTGCCACGGGTTTTCTTCCCCCTTAACACTGCTGGTTTTCCTGATAGCCAATGCAATTCCTCCCGTGATCGGCTGGACAAAGAAACGCCGGATTCGTCCACGCCAGCCTGTATTCCATCGCTTTCATCCGTTTCGCTTGGGCATGAAGCTGTTCCTCACGCGCAATGCGGGCCAGTGCTTTCCCAGCTGTCGGGTCAGCATAGCATTCCTGATTTCTGTACACTTTGTGCCTCCTGATATGAAGTCGTTGACTGTTCTGCTCAACACGCATTCCACGACCAGCTATGGGCGAATGCCTGCCAGCAAGTTCTTTGCATGGGATTACAAAATCCCGGCACTTCGCACCTCTGCGTCGAAGTAATTGCTCATCGTCGTTGGCGCATGATAGAGCATGGTCATCAGGTACTGCCGGATATTGCGCACCTCCGTGTGCTTTTTATCAAGGCTCAGAAAGACGTACTCGATGTGATGATAACTCAGCTTTTTGAACCGGCTCTTGACCACCTCGGCGGGGTAATTCTCTCCTGCGACCTTGATATACGGTTTGCGGCTGCACAGCGTCTCCGTCATGATCTCCACGATTTCGTCCAGACGTTCATGGTCGTATGGCGTATCAAGCGCGTCATATTCGATCTGTTCCTTGACCTCGGCGAGCGTTCTCCGGTACTCCCTTGCATCCATCTGATCCATATCGTTCATGCCCGTATCGGCTTGCTGGGCCCTTTGTCTTTGGATCATGATTGGATTAGGATTTGATTTTTGGGTATTTGATTCATACGTATTGGATACCTGAGTATTTAATTGCGCAGGGTTTTCCGTATCCGGCGCATCCGTTCGCGGTGTTGCCGTATCCGGGGAAACCATATACGGGTTTTCCGTACATGGTGAATCCGTATCCGGCCCATCCGTGCCCTGCGAGACCTTATCCGGCGAATCCGCTTCCGTTTCCTTGCACGGGCTCTCATAGACGACATACTCCGTATCGGAGATGCGCCCGCTTTTGTCGCGCAGTCGATGACGGGAGAGATACCCGGCACTCTCCAGCTCGCGCAGGGCTGCGCCGATGCTGTCCACGCCCTCCTTGCAGATGGCGGCCAGCCCGCGCGTCGTGTAGTTCCAGTCCTCTGGCAGGGACAGCAGACCTTTGGCCTTTAGGGTGAGGTTCTTGTCCCGGAGGTGGTAATTGCTCATCACGGTGTAGTCCCGTGTCTTGGCTACGCGAAAAATCGCCATGATTTCAACCTTCTTTCTGCGGCCTGTAGCCGCCTTCACATCTAAGCAGCGCAGCAATTCCTGCAGCTCCGGCTGACGGGGCGAATTGCCCGCAGCTTTTTGAACATCAAAAATACGCCCTTGATGAAAGGACGTTCGAGATACAACAGGTGAGATGAATCGTCGCTACGAGTATTGAGAATTGGAAGAGAATGCTTTTGCGATTGCTTCAATCGCTTTGATTTCTGATGTTTTCCTTCAAATACCGCTTCATCAGAGACGTGCAGAAATATGGAAAGGCATCGTCTACAACACATTTTCAAAAAAATGAGCGAATCATTGCACTGAAATACGTTTTTTAGAGCGAATGCGAAATCATCCGCTGCAAAAAAGAGCGAATGAGCAGTAGGTTATCGCTCCTGCGACTGCTGGCGGCGGCGGTGCCAGCCTTCCAGCAGCTTGAGGATGGTCTGTTCCATCTGACGGGGTGTGTACGACTTGGGGAAATACTTGCGCAGCGTGTCGCCAGTGAGCGTCACCCGATCCATATCGGTCTTCTTCTCCTCAGAGAGAATGGCGCGCATCATGTCGGGCGACAGCGTGCCCTCCTGACTAAAGCGTTTGAGGCGCTGCGCTTGCGAGAGCGAGGGCGTGGCCTGTTCACTGTCCATCGCCTCTATCAGTGCAGTCTGTTCCTCCGGCTTCAGGTAGGACAGCTCGACGGCAGGGTTGAACGCTATTTTCTTTGCGTCCACCATGTCAAGGAGATCGGGAACAAGCTCGGTAAGACGGATGTAGCGCTGAACCTGATTTCTGCTTGTTCCACTCTGTTCTGCTAGAATTTCATCTGTTCGCATCAACTTCGTCCCAAGTTGGGACGAAGTTAAGCCCGCACGTTTTCCTTGGTGATTCAAGGCTTCCAGCTTCATTTTATATGCAAAAGCCCGCTCACTGGGGAGCAGGCTTTCGCGCTGGATATTCGAATCCACCATGATGATCGTCGAGGCATCGTCGTCAAGATTGCGGACAATAACCGGCATGGTGTCAAGCCCCGCCAGCTCGCAGCCGCGCTTGCGACGGTGTCCGGCAATCAGCTCATAGCCGCCGTCCGGACGGGGACGGGCAATCGCCGGGACGAGCACACCATGCTCACGGATGCTGTCCGCGGTGTCAAGCATACGCTCGTCGTCTACTACCTTGAACGGATGATTAGGAAAAGGGTGCAGCTCCGAAAGGAGAATCTCCTGCACCTTCTCGCGCTGCTCATCCGCGCGGCTCTCCTCGGTGGAGAACAGGTCATCGACCGAGGTCAGCCTGATGTTTTTCGCGCTGCTTTTCAATGCGCATCACCTCCTTCGTCAGCGCATGGTATGTCTCTGCCACCTTACCCTTCGGATCGTGCGCGAAGATGCTCTTGCCCTCCGCGCTGATCTCCGCCGCGCGGACGGAGTGCGGGATGTCAGTAGCAAACACCCTGATTTTACTGCCATAGGTTTCGCGCAGCAGGGCGCTGATCTCACGGGCATAGTTGGTGCGGCTGTCCACCATCGTCAGCAGGATGCCGTCGATGGCGAGCTTCGGGTTGAGCTGCCTGCGCACCTTCGAGACGGTTTGCAGAAGCTGTTCCAAGCCCTTGGCAGACAGGTACTGCGCCTGCACGAGGATGAGCACCCTGTCCGACGCAGCGAGTGCGTTAACGGTAAGCATCCCCAGCGAGGGCATACAGTCGATGAGGATGTGGCTGTACTGCCGCTTCACGCCGTCTAGCACCTGCCGCAGCACGGTTTCCCGGCTCATGGCGTTCACGAGGGATACCTCCATGCCGGACAGCTCGATGCTGGCAGGAAGAATGTCCACGCCCTCCGCGTGGTGGAGTATCGCTTCCTCCGCATGGATCGGCTCGTCCATGAGCGCGCGCCCCATGAGCGTGGACAGCGTGACGGGCAGCGCGTCCGGCTGGGGCCAGCCGAGACTGATTGTCAAACTGGCCTGTGGGTCGCAGTCTACTAGCAGAACGTGCTTGCCCTCCTGCGCAAGCCCGATGCCCAGGTTGGCACAGGTGGTCGTCTTGCCGACGCCGCCCTTCTGGTTGGCGATAGATAGAATGGTTGGTTGCAAAAAAGTCACCTCCAAAAAGTCTCGAGTATGTAAAGGGAACGGGCTGCTCCCTATACTGCAGGGTTGTGTACGCGGGCTTCAAACCGCGCACGGCATTCCGGGAAGATGCTGTCGTTTCCGCAATCACAATGGTTCTTGCGGTTTTTGCATCATGAGTTCAAGGAAAATCACAGTGTATAAGACTCATCGCGATCCGTGAACCGTAAGTATCTACAAATCCGTATTGACAGGAATACTTCTTTAGAAGTACAATTAGGCTAAGAAGGGTTCAGCTTCAAATTGGAGGGATAGGCGTGAGTGTCATGACACTGTATCATGGTTCATCGGAAATCATCCGTCAGCCGGTTTATGGAAAAGGCAAAGCATATAATGACTATGGCACCGGCTTCTACTGCACGGAGCACCTGGAGCTGGCCAAGGAGTGGGCCTGTACGGAGAACGTGGACGGCTACGCCAACCGCTACGAGCTCGACGCCTCTGGGTTTTCAATTCTGAATCTGTCCTCCGGCGAATACACCATCCTCCATTGGCTTGCCCTGCTGGTGGAATACCGCCAGCTGCGCATCTCTACCCCGGTGATGCGGCGCGGCGTCGCTTGGCTGCGGGAGCATTTTCTGCTCGATCTTGCGCCTTTTGACGTGATCATCGGCTATCGTGCGGATGATTCGTATTTCTCCTTCGCGCGGGCGTTTGTGAACAACGAAATCTCCCTGTTTCAGCTATCCCGCGCCATGCGTTTGGGCAAGCTGGGAGAACAGGTTGTCCTCAAAAGCCCGGCAGCCTTTGAACGCATCCGTTTCATGGGGTATGAAGTTGCGGACAACACCGTGTATTACGCAAAACGCAAGGCCCGTGATGACGACGCCAGGGTATCCTACCGTGCCGAGCTTGAGCTGGACGACCTGAACGGCCTGTTCATGCGTGACATCATCCGTGAGGAGGTGCAGCCCAATGATCCGCGCCTACGATAAGGAATACCTCGACGATGCCATGAGCTGCCTGGGCGAAGCGATGGATTATGCCTCGCAAGCATGTGGGATGGACATGGACGGTTTTCTGGAGCTGTTCATTGTAAGCGGTCTGGCCGATCAGTTTGCCGTGGGCGTACCCAGGGTCGTCTCCGGCATGTCGGGAACAGAGCTGGTCATGGAAGTGCTCAGCAGAGCGGGAATGGAATGCACGTTTCCTGCGCCGCGAATCGACTATGACTGTTCCTCTGCATATTGGTGCGGCTGGATTCTGGCGTACTATCAGTGGTATACCCTTCGCAGCTTCCGCGAAATTCATCAGTTCATCACCATGCGGGACATTGAAAAGCTGTACCCGACGCTGCACGAGGCTTCGGAGCAGAAATTTGTGGATACCGTCAACCGAATCATCCAAAAGAAAAATCCGCCGACCCGTTTGCAGGTACAGCGGAAGATATGCGGTTATACGCAGCGGGAGCTGGCGGAAAAGACAGGCGTCAATCTGCGCACGCTTCAGCAGTATGAGAACCGTTCAAAGGACATTGGCAAGGCTGCAGGGAGCACTCTGTTGGCGCTCTCAAGGGTGATGGGGTGCAGGATGGAGGATTTGCTGGAATACAACGAAAGAGTAGAAGGAACAACGTAAGAGATTATCCCGAACAAGGATGCCAACTTCAGTTGTCTACCAGTGTATTGGTCAGAACTCGCTGTCATCGCATGTTAACCGGAAACTCATACTTAATTAAGAAAACTTGGTAGTTAAAGAGTTACTTATCCTGCCCTTAACTATATGAGGCGTTTATGCGTATTGCAGAGATGATAAATTGCTTTCTCAAGTCCGCCTATTCCACGAATTAACAATCGATCAATTACGGTATTTTTCCACATTTTTTAGCAGATTAAGGAGGAGTTTATTATGGAACTCAAAGTGTTTGATTACGACTGTTATGAGAAAGACCTCGCTGCGCAACGCATAGCTGAGGTGCTAGAACCTTTATGCAAAAACCTTAGTGGGCTTTGGCTGTATAGAGAACCGGAAATCAGAACTGAGGGAAATGAACTCCCCACTTTTACATTAGTATCTCCTTCTGTTGGAATTTGCTTTATTAAAGTCTTTTCAGAGAATAGCGATACGCTCTCCACTGTTGAAAATAAGTATTGGATTGTTGATGGCGTAAAGGTAAAGAGCGGATTTAATAAATTCCGCAACTACACGCATCAGATTAAGTCTAGATTAGAAGATCCCCTTCTTGATCTGCAGGGTGATATTCCAACGAAAACAATATACGTATTCCCTTATTTAGAACGAGCAGTATTTAACGGCGTAAGAATAAAGGAAGACGAAGAACTATATACCAGTAATTTTGCAGAAATAAGTCTGCCCCAATTAGACGTTCCAGTTGATGAAGAAAACTACTCGATTGTAGTTAGTGTTGTGCAAAACGCAAGTATTATCAATAGGCCTTCGAACATCTATGTTGACGAACCAGCGCAAAATATGTTTGAAGCAATTGAGCTAAATAATAAGAAAATTGCTCAATTTGATTACGATCAAATGGCAGCCAGCCTTACAATTACCGAAAAACCGGAACGAATTAGAGGGCTTGCTGGAAGCGGAAAAACAGTTCTGCTTGCAATGAAAGCCGCTCGTTTGCACAAACGTTTTCCAGAAAAGAAGATAGCTTTTGTCTTCTTTACAAAGAGTCTGTACAACCAAGCGAATAACCTCATTAGGAAGTATTACAATCAAATTGCCGATGATGAACCCAACTGGAACAACCTAAAAGTTTTACATTCTTGGGGAGGTGTTACCACTGGCGAAGGATTCTATTCGTATATTTGTAAAGAGCATGGTTTGACACCAAAAACACTACGGCAGGGTAACCTCGTAGCAAACTGTAAAGAGCTTTTAGAGAGTCATGATCTGCATCCAATCTTTGACTGCGTGCTTATTGATGAAGCACAAGATTTTCCTCTTGAGTTCTTTTTACTGGTAGAGCGCGTAACAAAACTGCCGAAAAAGATAGTTATTGCATACGATGAACTACAAACAACAAACGATATTCATATACCAGAATTTGATCAATTGTTCGGCTCAACTAATGGAGTTCCGAATGTAAAGCTCGAACCACAACATGACTACATTCTAAAGAAATCATATCGTAATACCCTGGAAGTTCTCGTAACTGCATTCTCCTTTGGTTTTGGTTTTTATCACAATATCACGCAGATTATTCAAGATAATACAACCTGGGAAGCCTTAGGTTTCGAATGCAAATCTGTTCTAAAGGCGGGAAACGAAATAACAATACATCGTCCTGCACAAAACAGCCCCAATTCGATTAGCAAATTCTATCCAAGCGAAAAGCCTGTAGAATATGCTATTTATGCTTCTCAAGATATTCAAACATCAGAAATCGCAGAGAAAATATCCTATCTTATCACAAAACAAAACGTAAGACCAACAGATATTCTTGTAATTGATATCCGAATGAATAAGAGTAATGCACTTAACGAATTGCAGTACAAATTGCAGAGCTTTGGTGTTGATTCTCATATTCCAGGTGTTGTTTCCGATGCGCGCGATTTCTTTGTTGATGATAGAGTTACACTTACCACACCAAGAAATGCGAAAGGAAATGAAGTGCCGGTCGTATTTGTTATTGGTTGTGAGGATATCTATTCAAAAACAAACATTAGTCAACAACGTCAATCAAGGAATTTCATGTTCATTTCAATTACTCGTTCTAAAGGTTGGGTATACCTTTCGGCTGTTGGTAGAGTAAAGGGTGTATTTTCGGAAGAAATCAAACAGATCCAAAAGAACCTGCCTGACATGAAGTTTACTTATCCTTCGGATGATAAAATACAAGAACTCGCAAAAATTGATTTTCTAACGAATAACCCTACTGCAAGAATGCTAGATCAAGATGTGAATAAACTCAAAGATGCAATTTCTTCTGGAAAGGAAGAACTGCTAAAGCAACTGTTTGATTTGGATCCCGAATTGAAAGCATCTTTGATGAAGATTCTTAAGGGGTGATTTCATGGATGCTCACAAAATTGTTGAAGAGGATATACAAACATATATCCGCAAAGCCATGAAAGCTGGTATTCTAGTTAACCCGAGAATATCAGGTGATTTTTTCAAAAAACCAACTATTATATCTAGCAAATATACTCGTTTCAATGATGAAACTGATTATTTGGAGCAATACTCCCATAAGTATGAAAATGGAGAGTATTTTGTAGCGCTTTATGATGGAGCTTTTTTTCAAATACACTACGAGTTTCAAGTTCAAAGAAAAAGCATGGTCTTCCTCGAAAAGATGAACTTATGTTACTTACCTCCTGTAAGTGAGAATGGCGAGTTAAGAAATGAGTATATTCGAATTGACTATAATAATTCTCCCTCAAATTCTTTCTTTCACGCATATGCGCATGTTCACATTGGTTTTAGAAATTCAATTAGGATTCCAATAGACGAGGTTATGCTCTTTTCAGAATTCCTGAACATGATACTTTACCTTTTCTATCCTGAACAATTTCAACTTCTTTGTTCAGAAAAACATAGGATTGGCAATACGAAAGACAAATCTCAATCAGGTAAATTGACAAAGGACAAAGTTCTTACAAAGGAACTTGAGCAATTCTTCTATTGGAAAACCAAGATATCCTAATTATTCTATGAATGGCCACTACTTTTCTAAAAAACGCCAATACTCACTTTCCAGCCTCTGGTAATCGTTTATATTAGTGCCTATATTATAAATAAATGTGAATAGTAGGCATACTTTTTAAGTTAGGACGAGCACGGAGAAATTAGTCCATATTTGTTCTTTACATATAATCAAATGAAATTGCCAAGACCACCATCATGATGGCTACTACTCTCTTGCTTCATGGGGTCGAATTGTATAGTATAGCGAAGCAGCTTTCTCTTTGCTCAAAAACGCTCCACCCCCAAAAGAGGCTAGCTTCAAGCCAACCTCTCGAATCAGCGGCAATTTTTCACGGAGCAGACCTTCAAAGAGTTCGTATCCCGCTGCCGTTCTGCTAAGAGATTTGCTAATTTGAACCTCAAAACACGGCAAAATACAGCCGGAAACGGCGCGTTATACGATAGTATAATGAATCTGCTAATAGAATTTGTATTCCTTGTACTTCAAGGATTTTGGGGACGATGCAAGACATCAAAATGCACGATGGATGATGGATGAAAGCCTGCTCCTAAGCGAAAGGCCCCGCGTTCGAATCGCGGTGGATGCGCCAAAAAAGAAGAAGTGCTGTCACCTTCGGGTGAATCGGCACTTCTTTTTTTTGCGCAAAGCCCGGCAGGCCGCGCTTTGTGGAATTATTTCTATTCGTCTCTGTATTTCACATTGCAAAGCTCTTCCCGCAGCACATTCTGAATCTCGACAAAGCATTCCACCAATTTCGGATTGAACACGCCGCATTCGCCGTTCAAAATCATTTCCACCGCTTTGTCGTGCGAATACGCTTTTTTATAGCACCGTTCGCTGGTCAGCGCATCATAAACATCCGCCAGCGACACAATCTGCGCGGAAAGCGGGATTGCGTCGCCAACCAGCCCATCCGGATAGCCGCGTCCATCCCAGCGCTCATGATGCCAATGTGCGATGTCCGTCGCGGTTTTGAGCAGCGGCTCATTGTAATATGGCTGAAGCTCTTCCAGCATCTTCGCACCGTAGACTGTGTGCAGCTTCATCGCCTCAAATTCTTCCGGCGTGAGTCTGCCGGGCTTATTGAGGATCTTATCATCCACAGCGATTTTGCCAATGTCGTGCAGCGCGGAGGCCAGCGGGATATTCTCCCTCTCCTTCGTGCCCAGATGCAGATCGGGGTCTTTTTCAATCAGGCAATCCAAAATGCACTCAGTAAACCGCCGGATATGCTTGACATGCAGTCCGCTTTCGCCGTTTCGGAACTCGACGATTTGGCTGAGCACGCCGACGAGCATCGACACGTTTTCCTCGCGTTCGCGAATTTGTTCGGTCACCATGCGAATCAGGCGGCGCTGTTTGGCATAGAGCTTGATGTTGTTGGTCACGCGGCGATAGACGACCTTCGCGTCGAACGGACGGCTGACATAATCGGACGCGCCCATTTCATACGCCCGGCGGATAAACGCTTCTGAATCCTCGCTGGAAATCATAATCACGGGGATATCTTCGATGGTGTGATCCTGATTCATGTAGGAGAGCACCTCGAAACCGTCCAGCCCCGGCATAACGATATCCAGCAGCACCAGCGAAATGCCCGTTCCGAACTGATGTATCATGGAAAGCGCCTCTTCGCCGCCGCATGCTTCCATAATGCTGTAATCGCTGCTGAGGATCTCGCGCAGAATCTCGCGGTTCATATCGCAATCATCCACAATCAGGATAAGCGGCTTCACGCAGTTCTTTGTCTGCACGCTTTCCGACAAAGTGTTGTCGGATTCAACCACGACCTCGTTTTTCGTCGTCTTGGCATGATAGAGCAGCCTGTCGGCCCGGCGGACGGCGCTGTCCATCGTCTCGTGTTCGCCCTGCGTCACACCGCCGATGCTGACGCTCACGCGCAAATGCGGGCATTCGTGAATGACCGCCACGTGTACCTGATCCCGAATCTTTTCCAGCTTCTTTTTGAGCGTCTTTTCGGGCATGTTCGCCAGAATCAGCAGAAACTCGTCGCCGCCGAAACGAATCAGGCTGTCGCACTTGCGGATGTTCCCTTTCACCACGTCCGCCACGACCTCCAGCGCGATGTCTCCGCCGTGGTGACCGTATGTATCGTTGTGGACTTTGAAATCGTCCAGATCCATAATGGCCACGCCGGACGGGCCGGACATGTTGCGGGCGATATCCTCATAGTAACGGCGGTTGTAAACGCCCGTCAGCGCGTCATGATAGAGCTTGGTGTTGTAGCCGGTCATCTTCGCCAGCAGGTATTCGCCCTCGTCCGGTTCCATGATCGATCCATCCGGCAGGAGCTGCACGGTCTCCAACACATACGGCTGCCCTTCGATCTCCATATATTGCGCCGTAATCAGCGCGACATCCCTGCCGAAGGACTCAATTTTGCATTTTTCCCTTTTTTCATCCAGTGCGGACGCCGCAACGCATTTTCTGCATGGATATCCGTTTCGTAAGCAGGCATAGCACTCCCCCGCCGTGTCGTCCGCGCGAACTTTTCGACCGTCCTTGACGCCAAAAACCCGCGCGTCGTCATAAAGCTTGCGAAATCCATCCGCCAGTCTTTTTACCTCTTCCAGTGTTCTCATGCTTTTGCCTTTCACGCCGAAAGCGCCTTCCTGAATATAGGAGTTTCATATTATCATCTTCCCGCCTTTCCGTCAAGGCCATCCAACGGAAAAGCGGCGCTTTCGCTGTGAAAACGCCGCTGAATTTTCATTTGCCCTTCAGAATAGCCTCTGCCTTCGCCACCTGCTCTTTGGTCGGCGTGGGCACGCCTTCAAGCGGGTAATCGATGCCGAGTCTCTGCCACTTGGAAAGCCCCAGCGTATGATACGGCAGAATCTCCACGCGCTCCACGGTTTGAAGCGTTTGGATAAACGCCGCCATCTGTCGCAGATCGTCTTCGCCGTCCGTCAGTCCGGGCACAAGCACGTGCCGAATCCACATCGGCTTGCCCATGTCGCTGAGCTTTCGGGCCATCGCGAGGATGTTCGCATTATCCAGCCCGGTGACGCGCCGATGCAGCTGCGCATCCATCGCCTTAAGATCGAGCATCACCAGATCGGTGGCCGCCGTCATCCGTTCAAACGCCTTTTGATATTCCGCGTCCTCCCGGTAGGGCTGGCCCGCCGTGTCGAGCGTGGTATGCACGCCTTTCCGGTGCGCCAGCTCAAACAGCTCGGTGACAAAGGGCATTTGCAGCATCGGTTCGCCGCCGCTGACGGTGATCCCGCCTTTTTTGCCGTCCCTGCCCCAATACTTTCTGTAACGAAGCGCCTGTTCCAGCAGGCTTTCCGCGTCCATCATCTCGGCGGATGGGTTGTGCATCTCCCAGGAATCCGGATTGTGGCAGAACTGACAGCGCAGCGCGCACCCCTGCAAAAAGATCACATAGCGCACGCCGGGGCCGTCCACGAGACCGAAGCTCTCGACGGAATGCACCCGGCCAAGCGGCTTAGATGCGGTCATGGCAGGTGCGGGCGATAACGTCGAGCTGCTGCTCGCGGGTGAGGTCGATGAACTTGACGGCATAGCCGGAAACGCGGATGGTGAAGTTGGCATATTCCTCCTTCTCCGGATGCTCCATCGCGTCGATGAGCTTCTCGGTTCCGAACACGTTGACGTTCAGGTGATGCGCGCCCTGCATGAAGTAGCCGTCCATCACCTGCACAAGGTTCTTTGCTCGCTCTTCATCGTCGTGACCCAGCGCGCCGGGGTTGATCGTCTGCGTGTTGGAAATGCCGTCCAGCGCCCAGTGATACGGCAGCTTCGCGGTGGAGTTCAGGGAGGCCAGCAGGCCGTTCTTCTCCGCGCCGTAGCTGGGGTTCGCGCCCGGAGAGAGCGGCTCGCCCGCCTTGCGGCCATCCGGCATGCTGCCGGTCGCTTTGCCGTAAACGACGTTGGAGGTGATGGTCAGGATGGAGGTCGTCGGCTCGGAATCGCGGTAGGTGTGGCGCTTCTTGATCTTCTCCAGGAACTTGCCAAGCAGCCACACGGCGATGTCGTCGGCGCGGTCGTCGTCGTTGCCGTAGCGCGGGAAATCGCCCTCCGTCTTGAAATCGATAATCAGGCCGGTCTCGTCGCGGATCGGCGTCACCTTGGCATACTTGATGGCGCTCAGGCTGTCCACCACGTGAGAGAAGCCCGCGATGCCCGTCGCGAACGTGCGGCGCACGTCGGTATCGATCAGCGCCATCTCCGCCGCTTCATAATAGTATTTGTCGTGCATATACTGAATCAGGTTCAGCGTGTTGACGTACAGGCCCGCCAGCCAGTCCATCATGCGGTCATACGCGGCAATCACCTCGTCATAATCGAGCACCTCGCTGGTGATCGGGCGATACGCCGGGCCGACCTGCTCGCGGGTCTTCACGTCGATGCCGCCGTTGAGCGCGTAGAGCAGGCACTTCGCCAGATTCGCGCGCGCGCCGAAGAACTGCATCTCCTTGCCGGTCTGCGTCGCGGAAACGCAGCAGCAGATGGAGTAATCGTCGCCCCAGACCGGCTTCATCACGTCGTCGTTCTCGTACTGCACCGAGCTGGTCAGCACGGAAATCTTCGCGGCGTAGTGCTTGAACGCGTCCGACAGGTCTTCGGAATAGAGCACGGTCATGTTCGGTTCCGGCGACGGGCCCATGTTTTCCAGCGTATGCAGGAAGCGGAAGTCGTTCTTGGTGACCATCGACCGACCGTCCACGCCGATGCCGCCGACCTCCAGCGTCGCCCAGACCGGGTCGCCGGAGAACAGCGCGTTGTAGCTCGGAATGCGGGCGAACTTGACCATGCGGAACTTCATGACCATGTGGTCGATCAGCTCCTGCGCCTGCTCCTCAGTGATGAGGCCGCGCTCAAGGTCGCGCTCCATGTAGATATCCAGGAACGTGGAGATGCGGCCGACGGACATCGCCGCGCCGTTCTGCGTCTTGATGGCGGCCAGATAGCCGAAGTACAACCACTGGCAGGCTTCCTTCGCGTTGGCGGCCGGCTTGCTGATGTCAAAGCCATAGGCCGCGGCCATCGCCTTCATGCCCTTGAGCGCCTTGATCTGCTTGGAAATCTCTTCGCGCAGGCGGATGACGTCCTCGGTCATCGTGCCGTCGCCGCAGTTGGCCAGATCTTTGGTTTTTTCCTCAATCAGGAAATCGACGCCGTAGAGCGCGACGCGGCGGTAGTCGCCGACGATGCGGCCGCGTCCGTAGGTATCCGGCAGGCCGGTGATGATCTTGTTGTGGCGCGCCTTCTTCATCTCCGGCGTATACGCCATGAAAACGCCCTCGTTGTGGGTCGGCGCATACTCGGTGAAAATCTTATGCAGCTCCGGGTCCGGCTCATAGCCGTAGTTCTTGCAGGCTTCCTCCGCCATCTTGATGCCGCCGAACGGCATGAACGCGCGCTTGAGCGGCTTGTCGGTCTGAAGACCCACAATCTGTTCCAAGTCCTTGTCGGCTTCGCTGATGTAGCCGGGGCCGTAAGCGGTCAGGCCGGAAACGACGTGCGTCTCCATATCCAGCACGCCGCCCTTCGCGCGCTCCTCTTTTTGCAGTTTCTGGAGAATGCCCCAGAGTTTATCCGTCGCCTGCGTTGGGCCGGCGAGGAAGCTCTCGTCTCCAGCGTAAGGCTTGTAATTCTTCTGAATGAAATCGCGAACGTTGACTTCTTCGCGCCAGATGCGGCCCTCGAAGCCTTCCCACTGCTCAAAATGAACCATGCAAACTCTCCTTTACGGATGGTCGGTCGATATGTCTCGGAACACGGATATTGTAGCATAATGCCGATCGTCAGACAACTGACGATTCGGCCAAGAAAAAGCCGCGCGATTTGGACTCGCCATCATACCGTGGATAATCTGTAAACACAATCCTTTTTACGCTGGCAGATCCGCCTTTCACGCGGCTTCGGTTCTTCACAAATTCAACAATTTTTTAACGGAATCTGGACGTTTGTTTCACGCTTGACGTTGAAAGCGTTCATACCCGGATACACCGCGCTCACGCCCCTTGACATTTACAATCTCCAAATAAGCCATGAATATGCTTCTTTCCGTCTCACACATGAAAAACGCTTCAAGGACAAGACGCACGAATCGCTTCGGCGCTCTGCCTGCCTTTTGAGCGGTTTGATTATAACACAGTCCCTGCGTTTTTGGAAGTTTGAAATTCATTTTCATTAGAATAAACAAACAAACATGTGCAGTTCAGGCTTGTTTGCAACAAGGGGGACGGGTTTTATCCGCACAGCCGTCAGCAGTTCAGCTTTGTGTTTTAAAATCCTTGATTTTCCGAATGAAGAAGCATCCGAAAAATTAGTTAGAACATGCTAACCATATAGAGCTTACACGATGTCCATCCGTCTGTCAATCCCCTTTTTCGTTTTTTTCATTTCATATAAAACGCAGGAATATGAATCTTGCGTTCATTTTCCTGCATTTTAAAAGGATATATCCGCTTCCGATACGGTTTATTCCGTTTCGCTGCTCTTCCATTTTTCGGGGTGTTTCCCCATCCACTGATACGCCGACAGACAGATGACCACCGACAGCAGCGATCCAATGGGCGCGGCAAAGCCCATTGGGGTCAGGCTGGTTTTATCCAATGCGGAAGCCAGATAGGCAAGCGGCAGGCGCGCGCAAACGAGCGAGACGATGTTATGCAAAAACGAAATGCCCGACAGACCATACGCGCAAAAGAAGCCGCTGAAGCTGAAATGAATGCCCGCGAACAGGCAGTCCCACGCATAACCGCGCAGATATTCCCCGCCGAGCCGGATGACCTCCGCCTCCCTGGCGAAAAGCGACACCGCGCTGTCCGCCGCAAACTGCATCGTTACGCCGATAACCAGGCCGTAACCAACCGCCATCGCCACCGCATAAAGCAGAATCTGCCGCACACGCCCATGCTCCCCCGCGCCGATATTCAGCGCCGCCAGCGCCGAAACCGTGGATAACAGTGTGGAGGGCACGAGGAACAGAATGCCAATGATCTTTTCGACGATGCCGACCGCCGCCGAATCATTCAGCCCGCGCATGTTGGCGATGATCGTAATCGCGATGAAGCCCACCTGAATCAGCCCGTCTTGCAGCGCAACGGGCACGCCGACTTTGAGCAGCGCGGCCATCGTCTGCCGCTTCGGCTTGAAATCGGCAGGCGCGAGGCCAGGAATCATCTTCCTTTTGATAATGGCCCACAGCGCCGCCGCAACGGACAGCGCCTGTGATAGCGTTGTGCCCAGCGCCGCGCCAACCGGGCCGAGTTTCAACGCGCCCATGAAGAGGACATCCAGCGCGATGTTCGCCGCACAGGCAATCGCCACAAAGACCATCGGGCTTTTGCTGTCGCCCATGCCGCGGAAAATCGAGCTGATGATGTTATACGCCGTGATACACGGAATGCCGATGAAGCAGACCGTCAGATAGGCGCGCGTGCCGCCGACCGCCTCTTCCGGCGTGGAAAGCAGCTCCAAAATACCATTCACGCCGAGCAGCAGCAGGCACGTCGCCGCGACGGAAAGGCCCATAAACAGCGTCGCCGTGTTGCCGACGGATTCGCGCGCCATCTCGTCGTCCTTCGCGCCGACAGCGCGGCCAATGCGCACCGTCGCGCCCATCGCCAGGCCGACGATCATCACCGTCAGCATGTGCATCACCTGACTGCCGATGGAAACCGCCGTCGTGCCTGCCACGCCGTCAAACCACCCGATGATGAACAGGTCGGCCAGGCCGTAGAGCGTCTGCAAAAAGGTTGAAAGCAGATACGGCAGGGAGAAAACGAGGATATTTTTCATCACGCTGCCGATGATCATGTTTTGTTTCAAGGGACTCGCCCCCTTTGTTTCTTCCATCATAACCCCTGCTAGTTGTAGAGTCAAGCACAAAACTTGGGCACACGATGTGCCCGATAGAAATTGAAAACGCCTCCCTCTTAGAGGGAGGTTTGAAATCGTTACCGCCTGTGGCGGATTCAAACGATGGAAAACCCCGAAGGTTGGCACGACGAAGCCGTGACGGAAGGAGTTCTCAAACCAAGCTGTTCACAAAATGCTCGATGCGGTCAACGCCCTTGTCGATCTGCTCCATCGAGGTCGCGTAGGAAATGCGGCAATACCCTTCCGCGCAGAAAGCGGTGCCGGGCGTCAGCGCCACGTTGGCGTTTTCAAGCAGCATGTCGGCAAAATCCATCGAACCGGCGATCTTTCGATCGCCCAGATGCTTGCCGATCAGCGCGCTCATATCCACCATGACATAAAACGCGCCCTTGGGCATCACGCATTTCAGCCCGTCAATGGCGTTCAGCCGCGAGACGATGTGGCGGCGGCGCTCATCGTAGGCTTTGTGCATGCGCTCGATTTCCTCCGGTCCTTTCGGGGAGCGGAGCGCTTCTTCGGCGGCATACTGCGCAATCGAGTTGCTGCCGCTGGCAACCTGGCTTTGCAGGCTGCTCATCGCCTTGATGACCTCGGTCGGCCCGGCGGTGTAGCCGATGCGCCAGCCCGTCATGGCATAGGATTTGGATACGCCGTTGATGACGATGGTCTGTTTGAAGATATCCTCGCCCAGCGACGCGATCGAGACATGCTCTTCGCCGTCGTAAATCAGCTTTTCATAGATTTCATCGGAAACGACGTAGAATCCCTTCTCCACCGCCAGTTTGGCGATGTCCGTCAGCTGCTCGCGGTTCCAGATGCAGCCGTTTGGATTATTCGGCGAATTGAGAATCAACGCTTTTGTGCGCTCGGTGACATACGGCGCGAGATCCTCCGCCTCGGTGACGAAGCCCTTTTTGGCGTCGCCCTGCACCAGCACAGGAACGCCGCCGACAATGCGCACGATTTCCGGATAGGAAACCCAGCAGGGCGTGGGAATCAGCACCTCGTCGCCGGGATTGACGATCGCGGCCAGCGACGCGTAAATGGAAAACTTCGCGCCGTTGGAGACGATCACCTGTGAGGGCGAGTATTCCAGCCCGTTATCCCAGCGCAGCTTTTCGCAGATCGCGCGGCGCAGCCCCAGCGTGCCCGCGGCAGGGGTGTACTTGGTCAGCCCCATATCCAGCGCCTCATGCGCGGCCGTGCGGATATACTGCGGGGTAACAAAATCAGGCTCGCCAACGCTGAAAGAAACCACATCGCGCCCACTCTGGCGCATTTCCTTGGCTTTAGCGTCAATCGCCAGCGTGGGAGACGGCGCGATCGCCGCGCACAAACGAGAAAGCTCCAAGGACAAAACAAACGCCCCCTTAACCCGGTCAGGCAATCGTTTGCCCGTCCGAAATGAATTCTTGAGTCATTATACATCCATTTCATTCATTTTGCAACCGTATTTTGGCCTTAATTCGGCCGAATTCTCTGTTTGCTTTGCACATTTTGATTTTAATTCCTGCAAATTCGTTTTCCCGTTTCGCTTCTTTTTCATTGTATGCCGCCTCGTTCCGTTCCGTCCCTCTCAATCTGCCCGCCTGCTTCTGCCGTTATGCCGGTCGCAGTTTGTTGAGCGTTTGTGAAAAGACACGCCCTGTTTTCTTGTTTTTTGTTTCAAATTTAAGTCTTTTTGTTAAAAACGCTTGCCATAATCCGGGTTTTGATGTATGATGGTGTCGGTTGGTATCTTTTTGAAACATTTTTGGAGGTGTTACTTTGCATCGCATGTACAAATGGTTCCTCACGGCGGCGGCTGTGTGCCTGCTGGGCGTGAGCGCGGTGGCTGTCGCGGAGGATTCCTACTACCTCGAACTGCCTACCAAGGGCGTTACTTCTTCACGAAAGATTTCCGTTGACGTGCCGGGCGAAAATCCGGTCGAAGACGGCGTAAATCCGCTGACCGGCGAGAGCTGGTACGGCAACTATTATCCGATTCTGGTCAATATCGACGCGCATCCGGAAGCCCTGCCGCACTGGGGCGTGGCCTCCGCCGACATTTCCTATGAAATGCCGATTCAGGCGGACGGCTCCACCCGTTCCGCGATGCTCTTCATGGGCACGATTCCCGCTTATGCCGGTCCTGTCCGTTCCGGCCGCGTGCCGATGGGCAGCCTGCGCGAGATGTGGGGCGGCGCGTGGGTGTTCTACGGCTGGCAGAACTGGGCCAACGGCACCAACACCGTCGTCGATGTGGATGACTGGGCGCTGTCCATCCATAAGGATGCGCGCGAAAAGGGCCGCTGGGTGTTCCCGTTCATCGAGGGCACCGAGCGCAACTATGCCGATCTGTTCCATCGCGTGAACGATGGCGAGCATGTCGCGCCGCACAACGTTCAGATCGATATGAACGCGGTCGCTTCCCTCTTCACTTCCGAGCCGACCAAGCATCCGTTCAAGTTCACCGAGACGGGCCTTGACCACGGCACGGATGTGTCTTCCATCACCATCAACTACAAGACCACGACCCCGGCTTACGTTTCCTCTTATGAGTACAACGAGATGACCGGCCTGTACGAGCGTTACCGCAACGGCTCTCCGTATTATGACGCGCTGACCGGCGCGCAGACGGAATACGCCAACGTGATCGTGCTCCGCACTGAGGTCACCTGGTACAACAACGCCCCGCAGCGCCCGGTGATTCAGCTGGTCGGCCAGGGCGTGGCTGAGATCTTCCAGAACGGCAAGTACATCCGCGGCACGTGGGTGCGCACGCACGACGGCAAGACCGGCGACGACGTGAAGTCCCTCTCCTCCCGCATGATCTTCTTCGACGACAACGGCAACGAGCTGGAAATGAAAGTCGGCAAGACGTTCATCCAGATCGTGAACAACGATCAGTCCGTTATTGTGAACGCGGGCGAACAGATTGACGGCGCTGCCGCGCAGGCCACTCCGGCCCCGACCGCGACCCCGAAGCCGACCCGCACTCCGAAGCCGACCCGCACCCCGAAGGCTGGCGCGAACGCCACTCCGGTTCCGGTTGAAGGCGAAGAGAATGCCGATGAGGATGTTTCCTTCGGCGGCTGATTGAACTGAATCCTTTTAGAAAGCGAATCGATTGCGGTTCGCTTTCTTTTTTACTTCATCCGTCACGACTTCGTCGTGTCCTCTTCCTCCGTGAGGGAGGTTTTTTGCATTCAAAAAATCCGCACCGGCGCAAACCGATACGGATTTCTCTTCATGTCGTTTTCAGGTAAATCAATCGTTATGCGGATGCTCGGCGCGGTACTTCGTCAGCAGCTTCTCGATGCGGTTCCACGGATTGAGCAGATAGCTCAGAGACTGATCGTGGTTGAGCGTCGCAATGACAAACGCCATATACTTGCTCATGTCCGCCTGGCTGAACCACGGTCGGTCAAGCACCGCCTGCGGCGTATAGGTCAGGTTCGTGGCGAACACGTGGTCGATCACGCCGTCGGCATACGCCTTGTCAAACGCTTCCAAACCGCTGGTGAAGAACGCGAAAGTCGCACCCGCGAACACGCGCTTGGCCTTGCGCTTCTTGAGATTATACGCCAGATCGAGGATGGAATCGCCGGAAGCGATGATATCGTCGGCGACGAACACATCCTTGCCCTCCACGCTGTCGCCCAGATACTCGTGCGCGACAATCGGGTTGCGGCCGTTAACCACGCGGGTGTAGTCGCGGCGCTTGTAGAACATGCCCATGTCCACGCCCATCGCGGAGCTGTAATAGATGTTGCGGTTGAGTGCGCCCTCATCCGGAGAAATGACCATCATGTGATGCTTGTCGATGCGCAGATCATCGTAGGTGTGGCACATGGCCTTGAGCATCTGGTAGGTCGGCATGATGCTTTCAAAACCGCTCAGCGGGATGGCGTTCTGCACGCGCGGATCGTGCGCGTCGAAGGTGATGATATTGGAAACACCCATCGCGACAAGCTCCTGGAGCATCACGGCGCAGTCCATGGACTCGCGGGAGGTGCGGCGGTGCTGACGGCCTTCATAGAGCATCGGCATGATGACGTTGATGCGATACGCCTTGCCGCTGACGGCGGCGATAATGCGCTTGAGGTCGGCGTAATGCTCGTCGGGCGTCATCGGAACGTCGTGACCGTAGAGCTTGTAGGTGCACTGATACGCGCCGACATCGCAGATGATGAACAGGTCATAGCCGCGCACGGTATCCTTAATCATGCCCTTGCCCTCGCCGGTGCCGAAGCGCGGGCAGTGTGCCTCCAGCAGGAAACCGTCCTTATCTGACCCGTAGAAGCTGTGGAGCTTCTGATCAGAGGACGCGTCAACCTGCCAGTTTTTGAGGAATTCGTTAACCTTGCGGCCCATTTCCTCGCAGCCGTTCATGGCGATCACGCCCAGCGGCGCAACCGGCCGCATCGGGAACTTCTGGGATGATTCGATGTTCTCGTTCATGCTTGAAAACCCCTTCACAGTGTCGATGAGTTCCACCTGATTGACAGAATCAAACAGCTTGATTATAACATATTTCGCCACGAATTGCCTTATCAATTTGTTATCTTTCTAAAATTCGTCCGCTTGTGACAAATTTCTCCCCGCTTTACGGCAACGCTACACCAACTAAGCACATTTTTAACGCGGTTTTCACGCAGGCACTTCTCCCTTGACCCCCCGCTTTTTGCTTGGTATAATAAGGGCGAATCAAGGCAGGGAGGTCTTTTTGTGAAGCGTATTGTTTTAACCGGCGGCGGTACGGCCGGCCATGTTTCGCCCAATCAGGCGCTCATCCCCCATCTGCTCGACGAGGGCTGGGATATCCACTACATCGGCACAAAGAAGGGCATCGAGCGTTCGCTGATTGAGCCGATGCAGGGCGTGACCTATCACGCGGTCAGCTCCGGCAAGCTGCGCCGCTATTTCGACTGGCAGAATTTCACCGATCCTTTCCGCGTCATCGCAGGCGCGTTCCAGAGCATCGGGATCATCGGCAAGCTGAAGCCGGATGTCGTCTTTTCCAAGGGCGGTTTTGTCAGCGTGCCGGTCGTTTTCGGCGCGGCCATCTGCGGCGTGCCCGTGGTGATGCACGAGAGCGACATCACGCCGGGGCTGGCAAACAAGCTGTGCAAGCCGTTTGCAAAATCCATCTGCACCACGTTTCCTGAGTGCGCAAAGCTGCTCGCTCCGAAAGGCGTTCAGACGGGTACGCCGCTTCGCGCGCAGATTTTCTCCGGCGACCGTGCGCGCGGGCTGAAACTGGCGGGTTTTGACGGCGGCAAGCCCGTTTTGATGATGATCGGCGGTTCGCTGGGCGCGCAGTCGGTCAATGCGGTGCTCCGCGCCGCCCTGCCGGAACTGACAAAAAAATTCGACGTGCTGCATGTCTGCGGCAAGGGCAATCTGGATGCGTCTCTGGTCGGCGTACCGGGTTACAGGCAGTTTGAATATCTGTCGGACGAACTGCCGGACGCGTTCGCCTGTGCAGATATCATGCTCTCCCGCGCGGGCAGCAATTCCCTGTCCGAGCTGATGGCGCTGTGCAAGCCCGCCCTGCTGATTCCGTATCACAGCGGCCGCGGCGATCAGGTGCTCAACGCAAACTCCCTGAAAGCGCGCGGTTTGGCGCACGTCATGCCGCAAAGCGAACTCACGGCGGCGTCTCTGCCGCCCGCCATCGACGCGCTTTGGGCGGATCGCGAACTGCTGCATCAGCGTCTTGCCGCTCTTCCCGATGCGGACGGCACGCAGCTCGTTCTCGACCAAATTCACAAGTACATGAAGAAGTAACGAAGGGAACGTTGGGAAAACGTTGAGGCTCCGCCTCAAACTCCGGCAGGAACCTGAGGTTCCTGCACTTCCCATATCTTGATCGCTTCGCGATAAAGAAGCTCATATTCATTTTTTCTGTCCTTTATTGCGCAGCAATAAAGGAAGGAGGGAAATCCAAGAACCTCAGGTTCTTGGCAGGGTTTGGGACAGCGTCCCAATCGTCCCCTCCGTTCTCCCGCTCTCCGAAAGAAGGTGACGCTATGGATGAAGATGTCTCCATGTCCGCGCGCGTCAGTGAGCTGGCGCGCATCGTGCGCAGCAGTAAATATACCGATGAACAGACCGCCCGCGCGCTGCATGACGCCCATGAACGTGATATCGCCGCTTCGCTGGAATTGCTCGATACCCATCAGCGCGCAAAGCTCTACCGCCTGATCGGTGCGGAACGGCTTGGTGACGTGTTCGCCTATGTCAGCGATGCGGGTAAATATCTGCGCGAACTGCCGCAGGAGCAGGCCGCCGATATCGTGGAATCGATGGATGCGGACGACGCCGTGGACGCGCTGGAAACCGTCTCCCCGGAACTGCGCAGCGCGCTGATGGAAAAGCTCGACCCGGAGTCGCAGCATGATATCCGCCTCATCTGCTCCTATCAGCCGGACGAAATCGGCAGCGCGATGAGCACCAACTTCGTCTCCATCAGCCGCCATCTTTCCGTCAAACAGGCCATGCGCGCGCTGGTTGCACAGGCCGAGGAAAACGACAATATCTCCACCCTCTTCGTCAACGACGACGACGGATCGTTCTATGGCGCCATCGACCTCAAGGATCTGATCGTCGCTCGCGAGGAAACCGCGCTCGATTCGCTCATCAGCCGCAATTTCCCGACCGTGCTCGCGCATGAGCATACCGAGGAATGTCTCGACCGCCTGCGCAGTTACGCCGAGGATTCCATCCCGGTGCTGGGCGAAAAGCGGCGCGTCATCGGCGTCATCACCACGGATGACATCGTCGAAGCCGTGGATGACGCGATGGGCGACGATTATGCCAAGCTGGGTGGCTTGACCGGCGAAGAAGATCTGCACGAGCCGCTCAAAACCAGTCTCAAAAAGCGCATGCCGTGGCTGATTATTCTGCTGTTCCTCGGCATGGGCGTGTCTTCCATCGTCGGTCTGTTTGAGGCCGTCGTCTCTCAGGTCGCGCTGATTGTCTGCTTCCAATCCCTCATTCTGGATATGGCGGGCAACGTCGGCACGCAGTCGCTGGCCGTCACCATCCGCGTGCTGATGGATGAAAAACTGACGGCGCGGCAAAAGTTCGACCTCGTGCTCAAGGAAATGCGCGTCGGCTTTTTCAGCGGCCTGATGCTTGGCGCGCTGGCTCTGGTGTTTATCGGGCTGTATGTGTGGCTCTTCAAGGGCAAACCGCTCCCCTACGCTCTGTGCATCTCCGGGTGCGCGGGCGCGGCGCTGGTGCTTTCCATGGTGCTTTCCAGCCTTGTCGGCACGGTCATCCCGATCTTCTTTAAGAAGGTTCATATCGATCCCGCCGTCGCTTCCGGCCCGCTGATTACCACCGTCAACGATCTGGTGGCCGTCGTCGCCTATTACGGGCTGGCCTATCTCTTCTTCTTTCAGATTTTCCATCTGGTGTAATTCGCTCCGTCTCTTTTTCCCCAAAACATTGAACCCCTTCCGCGGCCGCCCGGCCATGGAAGGGGTTCGTTTGATATACCTGTGTTTGAGCGGTTACTCGATGATCTCAAAATCATCGTCGCCGAAGTCGTTCCCGCCGTCGATCTCCATGTCGTCGTCAAGATCCAAACCGCTCTGCGCCTCGTCCGGCGCCGTTTCAACCGGCTCGGCGATATAGGCGTAAAGCACCGCTTCCGGCCAGTTGATCTCCGAGCCGGCATAGTAGTTTTGCAGCCAATTCGTGTGGAAATCAAAGTAAACGTTGGAATAAATCGGCATCGTCGGCAGAAGCTCGTTGTAATACTTCTGGAACTCGATCCACTTCTGCTCGTAGGTCAGCACATCGTATGGCTCAGTCTTGTGCATATCCCAAGTCATGTCGATAAGCTGCTCATCGGTCATGCCGCTCGTGTTCATCGCGCCCACAAAGTCGGGATCATCGGTGAACGTCATGAACGGATCAAACGTGGAAACGAAATTCGTCGCCATGAAATTCATGTCGTACAGCCGCTCACCGTCCTCACGGTAATAATCGCTGAGCATTTCGTTAAAGCTGACCTCATGCACAACCAACTCGATACCGACCTGCGGCAGCGTTTCGCTGAACTGATCGACGACCAGCTGTGCGAAATCGTTGTCCTTCACCTGCGCAAAGTCGAGCGACAGGCGCATCAACTCGCCGTCCACATCCTTGCAGCGCACAGCGTCGCGCGTTTCGTCAAACGGCTCTCCGTTTTCGTTCAGCGTCCAGCCGTCTTCCTCCAGCAGCGCTTTCGCCTTGCCCAGATCAAGCGTATAGGGATTCAGCTCGTCGAGGTTCAGCGCATCCCAGACTTCTTCTTCCTCCGGGGTAATGCCTTCCGGGCGGATGGTGCCCATCGCCGCCAGCGTCATCCACTGGCCAAGGCCGTAATAGCCGTTGACCGTCACGCCGTAGCCCTTGAGCGCGTCGCGCACAAAGCTGTCCGCGTCAAAGCAGTAGTCAATCGCCTGCCGCACCGCCTTGAACTGCTGCGGCCCCTGCTCGCAGGCAAAGGCGCAGAAGCCATATCCCAGACGCGCATAGTTCAGCAGCGAATAGCCTTCGCTGAGCATCGGGCGCATGCTGTTGACCACGTCGCCATCGACCACTTTATTCAGCAGGTCGATTTCGCCGCTTTCCAGCTTCTCCTTCATGTCCTGCGGCAGCACCGGGACGAGCGTCACCGTGTCAATCACGGGACGCACGCCCTCATAGTTGCCGACGTAAAATTCGTTGATCGCGAATTCCACCGTGCCGCTTTCGCGGTCATAGCTGACCAGCTTATACGGCCCACAGGTCAGATACGGGTGGGACAGATACCCGTTTTCCGCGTCCAGCACCGTGCTTTGCAGCAGCTCCGCCGTAAAGACCGGCTCGACTGCCGTTTCGTCGATATTGGCGATATACGCGCCCTCTCCGTCGTCGCGCACCTCGCATCCGGGCGCAATCACGCCGATTGGATACGGATAGACGGACAGATACGACAGCTCGTAGAAATACGGTTCATACTGCGCCTTGACCGTCACGCTGAACGTCCGCTCGTCGATGAGCCGCACGCCGGAAAACACGTCCGTCTCTCCCGCGCTAAACGCCTCATAGCCCACAACGTGCGCATAAGCGCCCGTGTTTGCGCCGAGGGCCGCAAACTGCGGCGAGGTCAGCAGCAGATAGGAAAACACGTAATCCTCCGCCGTCACCGGGGTGACGCCGTCGTTGTAGGTCAGGCCGTCCGCAATGCGGATGGTGTAGGTTCTGCCCGCTCTCGTATCAGCGGATTCCAGCGAATCCACGACCATCGGATCGGTCGTGAATTCAAGCTGGTTCATCCATACGATGGGGTTGTAGCCGTGGAGCATGTAGCGCACGTCGATGTCGCTGGTGTTGTTGCCAAACTGCGTGGTGAAAAAGCTTCCGCTGACCTTCGTCGAGTTGCCGACGGTCAGGTGCGTAGGCTCTTCGCTCTCCGGACGCATCGTCAGCGCGATTTCAGCGACGGTCGGCGCGGTTTCGGCCTGCATCTCTTCCCCTGCCGCACCCACGGAAACCATGAGCAGCAGGCAGAGCGCTAAAATGAGTTTTTTCATGGCAAAGTCTCCTTCTTGATGGCCTGCGTATCAGGGAAGCGGGGGCGCCGCTTTTAGTTGAAGCAGTCGCCCTCGTTCATGTTGATACTGCCGCCCAGAGGCACGCCGAGGTCGTCAAGAATGGTCAATCCGCCGCGACGTCTGTTCTCCGGGTCAACCGGGACAAAGCCGTCGTCAATGCGGTGCGTGTTGATGACCGTGAAGGTCGTTCCGCGCGTCACGACGCTGGCCGTATAGCCCTCCGGCACGTCGTTTTCCACAACGTCGTAGTCATACGCCTCGCCGTTGTCGTCAAACATCGGCAGCTGCGTAAGCGTCTGCGTCCAGCGGTTCGCCGCGTTCAGCGTCAGCGTGGTGATCGTCTGTCCGTTTCTCGTCACATCGACCGTCACGCTCTGCGGACGCAGCTTCTGCGCGTCATTCGCGTCGTTCCACGCCTTGCGCACAATCAGGTCGGTGTACGCCTGCGTCATCGTGTTGACAAACGCCGCCATATGCCCGGTTCCGGTGATCGCGCCTTCGCTGCCCGTAGAGCTTACGCGCATATCCTGCGCCGCGCGCTCAGTGACGGTGTAGCTCGTGCCGAGCGGAATGCCGCTGAGCGTGACGCTCTCGCCGTGGCTCAAACGGATGCTCGCCGCGCCGCCGTTAAAGTACAGTCTGCCCGTTTCGCCGCTCGTCCTGGTCGTGCGCAGCGTTCCGGTAAAGTCTTCGCCGTCCTCAAGCGTCAAGGCGATGTCAAAGACGAACTGCGTATCAGGAATCTCCGCGCCGCCGATGGCTTCAACCGTCTTGGTGACGGTCAGCGCGCCGTAACCCGGATTGGCGCGCGTGTTGAGGAAGGTTGCGCGTACCGCCGCCGTTTCCACCACGCCGACAGCGCCGGTGCTCGTGGTCGTGTAGCGATCCGCCGTGTAATCCGCTTCGGAGACCGTGTAGCTCGTGCCGGACGGAATGCCCAGAATCGTGAGCGATCCGCCGCCCGCAACGCGAACCCGCGCCGTCACGCCGCCCGCCGCGTTGTCCTCAAAGGCAACCGTGCGGCCGCTCTGCGTGAGATACGTGCCCGCCAAAGCGATATTGTCGTTTCGGCTCAAGGTAACGGTAAATTCAAACTCGCGCCCGAATTCCGCCGTTCCGCCGTCCAGGTTCTTGACGATTTCAAGGCTTCCGGTGTCGCGCGTGTTCACGAAGCGGAGCGTATCGCCCGCGTCGGTCATCACGCCGCCCTGTTCGCCCTGACGGACGACATAGCCCTCGGTCTGATAGCCGTTTTCATCCTCGATCACCGTGTAATGGGTATCCACGAGGATATTGCCGATGGTCACACTGCGCTCCTCGCCCGTCGCCGCCGCGCCGTCCGCCATATCCACGGTGACATGCGCTTCGTCGTAGGTGAAGCCGTTTTCCGTCCGGGTTTCAAGCGTCAGCGCCTTTCCGTTCAGCGTCGGCCGGTTGTCGCCCGTCAGCCGGACGCCATCCTCGCGCCAGAGCCGCACCGTGAAGCCGAAGCTCGTGCGCACCGCGTTGCTTACGGCCACGCGGTCGTTATAGCCCGTGCCCTCCAGCTTCTTGGTGATTTCCAGCGCGCCGACATTGCGCGTGTTGGTGAAGACTGCGTCGCCGGTCAGCGCATCCGCGATGGTTCCGGTCACTTCGCTGCCGTTCACCCGGCCGTTCTGCGTCGAAACCGTGAGATAATAGCCGTCCTGCGTGTCAAACACCTCGCGCACCGCGTACCGCGTGCCCTTGAGGATGTTTTCCACATTCAGGCTGCCGACGCGCGCCGCCTCCGTCACCGGGATGGAGAGACTGAGCGTCACCGTATGGTTCTTCGCGTCCACGGTCATGTTCTTCGGGGTCTTGCCATCCACCGTGGGCAGGTTGTTCGTCTGCGTAAGATCGATCCAATCCGCATAGGTCAGCGTGGCCGAGAAGCTGAATACGGCTCTGCCGTTTTTCTCGAACTTCACCGCGTTGCCGACCGCGTTCTTGGTTACGCTCAACACGCCGACGTTGCGCTCGTTGGTGAACGCAGCCGCCGCATCCGGCGTCTGGCTGTTGACCGCCGCCGTCTGCGTACTCACCGCTTCATAGCCTTCCGCGGTGTAGTCGTCCTCGGCTACCGTCGCCGTCGTGCCGTAGAGCACGTCAAGCAGCGTTGCCGTCTGGCCGCCCTTGAGCGTCAGCACATATTCGCCGTTCGCATCGCGCGCAACGGTCGTCTGCACATCCGCCTTGTTCGCTTCGCGGATGACCACGTCATACGCGTCGCGCTGGGTTGCCGTGTCGAACCGCGCGTTTTCGAGCTTCACGCGGAACGTGAACTCCTTTTCGCTGTCCGTCGCGTTGCCCTTGAGCGCCTTGCTCAGCGCAAGCGTGCCACTCTCACGCGTATTCGTGAACGTCATGGCCTCTTCGCGGCCCGCTTCGTTCACCACGTCGATGAGACCGGAAGCGTTCTGCGGCGTCTGGGTCGTGTAGCCGTCGTCCGTATAGTCGCGTTCGACAATCTCATAGTGCGTATGCGCCGGGATGTTGGTGATGCTCGCGCTCACCGGCCGTCCGTCCGCGCCCATGGTGATGCTCACCGTTCCGGCGTAAACGTCGTGCCCGTCGCGCTGCTCGTTCGTCTTTGTCAGACCGTCCACACCGCTGGGCATGGTGCTCGTCTGCGCGTTCAGCAGGTCGAGGTCGTGTTCATTCCACAGCTTCACGTCAAAGGTGAACGTCTTGCCGTAGCCCTTGTCGCTTCCCGTTCCCGCAAGCGCTTTCGTAATCTCAATCGATCCGATATAGCGCTCGTTGGTGAACGCAGCCGCCGCATCCGGCGTCTGGCCGTTGACCGCCGCCGTCTGCGTACTCACCGCTTCATAGCCTTCCGCGGTGTAGTCGTCCTCGGCTACCGTCGCCGTCGTGCCGTAGAGCACGTCAAGCAGCGTTGCCGTCTGGCCGCCCTTGAGCGTCAGCACATATTCGCCGTTCGCATCGCGCGCAACGGTCGTCTGCACATCCGCCTTGTTCGCTTCGCGGATGACCACGTCATACGCGTCGCGCTGGGTTGCCGTGTCGAACCGCGCGTTTTCGAGCTTCACGCGGAACGTGAACTCCTTTTCGCTGTCCGTCGCGTTGCCCTTGAGCGCCTTGCTCAGCGCAAGCGTGCCACTCTCACGCGTATTCGTGAACGTCATGGCCTCTTCGCGGCCCGCTTCGTTCACCACGTCGATGAGACCGGAAGCGTTCTGCGGCGTCTGGGTCGTGTAGCCGTCGTCCGTATAGTCGCGTTCGACAATCTCATAGTGCGTATGCGCCGGGATGTTGGTGATGCTCGCGCTCACCGGCCGTCCGTCCGCGCCCATGGTGATGCTCACCGTTCCGGCGTAAACGTCGTGCCCGTCGCGCTGCTCGTTCGTCTTTGTCAGACCGTCCACACCGCTGGGCATGGTGCTCGTCTGCGCGTTCAGCAGGTCGAGGTCGTGTTCATTCCACAGCTTCACGTCAAAGGTGAACGTCTTGCCGTAGCCCTTGTCGCTTCCCGTTCCCGCAAGCGCTTTCGTAATCTCAATCGATCCGATATAGCGCTCGTTGGTGAACGTGTAGCCGATGATATTCGGCTTTTCGTTGTTCTCCGTTTGGGTCGTTTTGAGCGTGTAGCCCTCGTCTGCGTGCTTCTCGCTCATCGCTTCCGTCACGATGATATCCGCGCCGTCCGGAACGTCATCGATCACCGCCGTCTCGCCCTTCTTCAGGGAGATCGTCTGTACGTCCTTCCGTCTGAAATCGATCGTTGCCGTTTGGCCGTTCACCGTGTAGGTGTACGCGCGGTAAACCGCCGCATCGGACAGCGCATCGTCCTTCTTTTCGATTCTGACGTTAAAGTCAAACGCATCGCCCTCGTTGGCCATTTGGCCGAGCACGTTCTTCGTGATGCTCACGCTGTGCGTGTCGCGCACGTTGGTGATCTGAACCGAGGAGGCCGTTTCTTCCGAAATCGTTCCCTTGTTCTTTTCGGTCGTGCTGCTGTTCCCGTCCGCATAGCTGACGATAAAGCCCATGTCGCGATACGTCTGTTCGTCCTCGACAACGGCATAGCTCGTCCCTTTCGGCAGGTCCTCAAAGGTCACGACCTCGCCGTTATGCAGGCTCAGCGTCAGCGTCACCGTCTGGCCGACCCGCTTCTGTTTCACCGGATACGTGGTCTTTTCGCCCTCGCTCGGCATATTCGAGCGGCCGACGTGGCCGTCCAGCGACACCTTCTCGTTTTCCAGCGTCAGGGTGACGTCATACGTTTCCGTATCCGCCGCCAGGCCCTTGCCCACGCCCGTGCCCGTCGCGGTCTTGCCGATTTTCAGCTTGCCCGCGCTGCGCACGTTGGTAAACAGCGCCGTCTGGTTTTCGGCGTCCACAACCCTGTTCGACGTAGACGCGCCAAACTTCATGTCCTCATCGTAATAGGCCGCATAGCCCCACTCCGCGAATCCGTCGTTTTCGGTTACCGTGTAGCTTGCGCCATAGAGAATGTTGTCAATCGTCACGCTGACGTCGGGTTCCGTCTGCGAAACAGCGATCCGGATGTCCTGAATCGTCACCGTGCGGTTTTCAACGGTCATTGGACTGCCCATCGGAACCTTCGGCAGATTGTCCGCGTCGCTCAAATCCACGCCAGCCGGATAGGTGATCGCCGCAGTAAAGCTGAACTTGCGCTCGCTGATCGGATCTTTGCCTTCGATCTTCTTGCGGATCGCAAGCGAACCGGCGTTGCGGACGTTTTTCAGTTCAACCCTGGCTTCCTTGTCCGTGGCTATCATACCGCTTCCGCCGGACGTATAGGCGCTTGCGTCGATGTTGTAGCCCTGCGCCCGCTCGTCCGTCTCCTCGACGGTGTAGGCCGTGCCGACCGGAATCTCTTTGATCGTCACCTTCTGGCCGCCGCGGATCTTCAGCGTCGCTTCGCCGTTCTTCACGGTCAGCGTCGTCTCCGCCGCGCCATCCATCGGATAATCGCCATCCACCGGCACAATATCATTGCGGCTGAGTCTGATTTTCACGGTAAACGCGTCGTCGCTCAAAACCGCGTTGCCCGCCGTCGTCTTGGAAATCGTCAGATCGCGGCGCGCCAGTTCGTTCTTCAAAACGATGCTTCCGTCCTCGCCGTCGGAGATCTCCGCGTTTGGGATCAGATGGCCCTGTCCGTCGTCTTCAAGCGTCACGGTCACAGTGTACTTCGTCTTGTCGTAGGTCACGCCGTCGAAAGCGGGCGTATCCACCTCTTCAATCTGATAGGTGTACGTCATGCCTTCCCAGTCGCGCTGTGTCCAGCCCGTCTCCGGAATGGTCGCGTAGTTCATCGTCAGGTCGAATTTTCCGTTTTCATCCGCCTGCACAAAGACCGCGTTCTCCTCGACCGTGACGTTTCCGCCCGCCGCAACGCGTTTGGTCAGGTTCGGGTCATCCGGACTGGTGACCCGGATGCGGAAGAGGTTGGCATACCGCTCCAGCTCAACCTGCGTTCCCTTCGCAAAGACCTTCTTCTGCGCCGTGAGCATATACGTGCCCGCCGCGCTGTACAGATCGGTCGCGTCCACGTAATAGGTCTTTCGGCTGTCGGCCTTAAAGTCGCCGGGCAGCGTGTTCATGCCTTCCAGCACGAAGCAGCTGTGCTTTTCGCCGTCGATTTCAACCTCGCCGTGCGGCGCAATGCCCTCCTTTCCGCTGAACGTCGCGCCCGTGCTCAGATACGGCGCGGGAGCGCTCGTTTCAACAACCAGATAGCTGTCCGCATAGGTCAGATACGCGCTCTGCGTGCTGACAAAACTGTACACATTGCCGCTCGACGTCATCTCGCCGACCTTCTTCGCCGCCGAAACCGCGGTCAGATTGTCGAGTTCCTCCGTCGTATATGGGCCGTAAATCGCGAACACCGCATCGGAAACAGCCGCGTTGTTGTCCGCCTCCTTGGTGATTTCAAGGTCGCGCACCGGCACGAGGCCGACGTCCACCTGCGGATAACCCAGCTGGTTGTTCTTCACCATCTCTTCGGTGGGCACCGGCAGATAGAACCACTTGGTCGCCGCGCCGCCGTTTCCTTTGGCCACGAAATCGCTGTCCTCATCGGAGGCGATCGGGTTGTTCACGCCCTTCCTGGTGACCCTGAAGCTTTCCGGAATGCCGCTCAGCGTAAGCTGATACGTATAGCGTTCCGAACCGGACAGGTTGGTCGCCACAACGTCCCCGGCCGAATCATTCGGATCGTTTTTCAGACTGGCAAGCTTCACCGCCGCAAACAGCTCGTCAAACTGATAGCTGCCGTCGGTGATCGTCTGCGTCTGCGTCGTCGGGCGGTAACGGTTATACCGCTGGCTGAGCTGCATGGTCAGCTGCTTGCCTTCGCCCGTGTACGCGTAATTCGGTTCGACCGACAGGTCTTTGGACTGAATGCCGTCGCCGTTGAAGTCGATCCAGACGCGGTTGCCCAGCCATACTTTCTCCGGGATGATCGCCACGCGCGCCACGTCGCTCGCCACGCCGCTGTGCTGGTCATAGCTGAGCCGCGCAATGTTGTTTGCCGTCGTGAAGTAAACGGAAGAATCCGTCACCTCAGGCGCAGAGCAGGTGTATTCAATCAGCACGCGCTCCTTGCCCGCCAGCGGCTGGGTCAGCATCACGGCAAAGCCGTGGACATCTGCCGGGGCCATGCTCGTCGCCCAGCTGTTTCTGATGTTGTCGGCGTCGAAATAGTCGTTATAGGTATTCCGGTTCTGAGACGTGATCTTCTTCTGCGTGAAGTAGACCGTGTAATCTTCGCCGGGTTTGAGTTCCGTGGAGCTTCCGTCCGCCGCGTATTTGGTCACGCTGATGGCCGTGCTCTCCAGCGCCACATCCCATTTGGAATCTCTGGTGCTGCTGTCGTTTCGCCAGTCGTCCGTGTGCGGCAGTTCGTCCATCACGGCGACGTTGGTTGCCGGCGAGAGCGACGGGTTCTCCACCAGAATTCTGTAATAGATCCGGTTGATTTCGTTGTCCTTTTCGGTCTTCGCGCCGGTCACGGCCACGTTCGACCCGCTGACAAATTTGTCCTTGCCGGTAATCGTGCCCGCCACATACTTGGAAATCGTCAGCGCGGAAGGCTCCGCCGACCTGTGCTCGGCCTTCGCCGAAATGCCGTGCTGGCCTTCAAAGCCGGGCAGTTCGCCGCTCTGGCTGTCGCCGGGCTGCTGCTTCACCATGCCGGTGATCTCGTTGCCCGCTTCATCGACAAACGGCACGCCGAATGGGTTCTTCGTGTTCTTCACGGTCTGCACGCCGCTCATCGCATAGGCGATGTTGGCATCCATGCCCGTGTTGTGCGCGATAATCTGCTCCAGAATGCGTTCGCCGACGAACAGCGCGTCCACCGTCAGGGTGATCTTCTGGCCCGCTTCCAGCCGGCCGTCGCCCCGGACCACAACCGTGTAGCCGTCCTGGGATACCGTCGTCGTCAGCTTCAGCGCGGCGTTGTCGCTCGTCGCTTCCGCCTTCACGGCCATGGCCTGACGCGGCAGCGTATCGACCAGAATCGGCGCCTCGATTGCGGGCAGGTTCTCCGCCTGACCGCTGATATTCTCAAAGACAATCGTATAATGTGCGCCGGAACCCGCGCTCACCGTCAGGCTGTTGCTCTTGGGGTTGGTGGCTTCCGCTTCCACGGTCACGACATAGTCGCCCGTGTTCGGGTTCTGCACAATCTCCGCGCGCTGCACCTGTTTGGTGATTCTGGCTTTCGGCAGGCCGATCGACGAATCCGCATCGCGGTTCGCCGCATCCGTATAGGTCTTGCTGACGCTCTCCTGCGACTTCGCGCCGATGGCATAGGCCAGGTTGAGGCCTGCCGTATTGCGCACACCGCAAACGCGGTCGATTGCTTCGCCAGATTCCTGATGGAAGCGCATCGTCACCACAATCGGCGTATCCTGCCTGAGGCCCGCAGGGATATCCCGGCCGTCCCGCATATGATACGCGATCTTGAAGCCCGTGTAGATGCAGCCGCCGTCTTCCGCTTTCAGGGAAACGTCCGCGCCGCTGTCGGTCACGTCGATGTTCGACTGAATCAGCGTCTCCTGCGTGCCGATCAGGCCGTAAACATCCGCATAGATTCTGTCGCCTTCCGCCGCCGTGCCATAGGCCTCCTCCAGCTGCGCAAAGCTCATCTTGCCGACGGTCACGCCTTCCACAAAGTGCTGCGTCTGCACGGTTTCCGCGCCGCCGTCGAGCCAGCCGCTCTTATTGCCGAGCGCGTCCACCGTCTGATATTCGACCTTGTTGTCCGTAATCACGAAGCTGCTCATCGGGTAGCGGATTGCGTCGTTCGCGTCTGCCGCGCCGCTGTCGCTCGTCGTCTTCCGGATTTCAAAGGTCACCGTCTGCCAGCTTCCGTCCGCCTGCGTGTTTTGCAGGTTGCCCAGCTTTCCGCCGGCCTCGCCGTTGACCGCCGAAACGGTCTTATCCAGATACGGATCGCGGTTCGGGATGTTGGCGAACGCCGCCGCGGCAAAGCCGCCTTTGTTCGTCAGCACCGCTTCTGCCTTCGTGTGCCACGGCATGCCTGCGGACTGCGAAGCCTCTGTTTCGATATAGTCCGCCGGAGTCGTCGTTTCCGCGAAAGCGTAATTGCCGCTCTCGACATACGACGTGATGACGTAGGTATACCGATACCCCTGCTCGTCCGTGTAATACGTTCTGTCCTTCGCAAGCGTATACGTCTTTTCGCCGATTTCAAGCGTCTGCGGCGCTTCCGTCCTGTCTGCGGCGGTCGGTTCGAGGTTCGCAAACGCATAGCTGTGCGTCTCGTCCATGCCGTCCGTCTCCGCCGCGCTGAACTTCGCGCCGACGACCAGCGCGCTCTTGTTTTCATAGTCGCGCTTGAGGATCACCAGTCTGCCCTTCGGCTCGTTATATGCGTTGAAGTGCAGCGTGCTGAACAGCTCGTTCGGATTGGCCATCAGTTCTTCGCCTGTGACGACGGTATAATAGCCCGCCGCGCCGTCAAGCTCGGAAACATCCTGCTCGGCCGTGCTGTGGTTCGCGTCCGTCTTTTTGAAATCGTAATAGGCCTTGTAGCCCTGGCTCACCGGGTTCAGGTACGGCTTGGCGGGATCGTCGCCGATCGCGCCCGCGTCCGGCTGCTCAAAGACGACATACGCCTCGCCCTCTTCGAGCCTCGGCAGATACGGGAACAGCACGTCGCCGTTTGCGTCGGAGGTCACCGTCTGATACAGATACGGCTGTCCGTCGCTAAGCAGAACCTCGTGCAGTTCGCCGTCCGCGTCTTTCTTCATGATGCGAAGCACAGCGCCTTCGACAACCGGCGTATCGTCGTCGCGGTTGCTTCTCACGCTGCCGAACACGCGAACCTGAACGGATACGCCGCGCGTATTCACCATCGAAATCGTGTTGGCCACGCTGCCCGCCGCCAGATCAATCTGCGCGTCATACGCCAGCTGATAGCTGTAATTCGGCGCGGAAATCTCTTCGACGTAATAGGTGTACGGCGTGCCGTCCGTCATCGCGTCTTCCGGCGCATAGACTTCGTTCAGCTGCACCATGCCGTCCGCGCCGGATTTGAAGCGCGCCGCGTTTTCACGCGCGCCCGTCCAGTCGCCAAACGGCGTGCCGCTTTCACGACCCGCATAATAGCGCTTATTGTTCTGCTCGTCCAGCGTATACAGCGAGAAGAAGCAGTTTTCCAGCGCAGTCGGCGTTTCGCTTTCGCTCAGCCGTCTGGTCTTCTCAATCTGACCCGCCATCAGCGTGCCGGCGTTGACAAAGTCAACCTTCAGCTGGCGCTGAACGTCCATCGCGTTGTAACGCGTGACGGTCACGTCCCGGCTGCTGGTGATCCGGCCGTTCGCGACGGTCGTGCCGTTGTAAACAGGCGTCTCCGGGTTTCCATTCAGATAGGCCGCGGACTTGGCGAACCAGTAGCCCACGCTTTCGTCCATGCTTTCCACAACGGTGTATGCGCCCGGATCGAGCCGCACGACGACGGACTGACTCCGTTCAGTCTCGGTGAAGCCGCCGAGCGTAATCGGCTGCTGCGCCACCTTCTGCCAGCTTTCGGTTCCATGGGCATCGACGACGCGCATTTCCAGCTCGGCCGCTTCCGTCGTCCCCTTCTTATAGACATAGAAGGCGACGCTTTCCGGGATGCTCTGCGTCTGAGAAGGCTCAAACGTCTTGGTGATTTCCAGATACGCGCGCGGCGTGTTGGTCACATCGATGGTGTGATCGGTGATCGTCACGCTGTTGTTCGCGTCCTGGCGGCCCGCGTCGCTCTGATTTTTGAGCGTTGCGGAAGCGAAGAGCTGAACTTCGCTCGTGTAGCTCTTGCTCTTCCCGCTCTTATCCAGATGCTCGTAATCCTCGTCGCAGATGACGCGGAACCACGTCGTAAACAGCTGCCCAGCGTTCACCTGTCCCTGCGGAATCGTCTCGACCAGCTTATACCAGCCGGAATACAGGCCGTCAAACGTGATTTTGCCCGTTTCGGCGTCCGTTGTGCCCGTATGCGGCAGATACACATAGCCGATCTTCGGATAGTTCAATTTGCCCTCGAACTCGTCCTGCGATTTGAACGGGCAGAAATACAGGGCAAAATCCGCCGCAATCGGCTTCAAATCCGCCGTATCGCCGCTCCGATCGCTGACCTTGTGAAGGGTGACACTCGTCGTCGCCGGGTTGTAAACCGTAATCGGTTCGTCAGCCTCAACGTCCGCGCCCGCGATCGTCAGCTTTCCGCCGTTGAGCAGCTTGAAATACCGGTTGACCACTGCGTTCGGGTTCCAGTTTGCAGCCACCGGCGTTTCATCCAGCGTCTCGGCAATCGCGTACTCGGCCTGCGGATAATTGCCCGCCTCGCTCGTGCGATAATCCCAGATCGGAAGGCTGAAAATGACCTCGCCCTTTTCGTTCGTGGTCTGTCGTGTGTTCGCCAGCGCGCTTTCGTTGCTGCTCAGAACCGCGCTCTCGCCATCGGAATAACCAATCTGAATCGGCGCGCCCTCGACCAGATTCCCAGCCGCGTCCCGCTTGATGACGGTCAGCGAATGGAAACGCGTATTCGTGGAGCAGACGGCAATCTGGCTCTTGTACTCGCCCGTGGTGAACGTCAGTCGGTTGGCCGACGTGCCGTTCACATTCTCGCCGTCAAACACAAAACCGCTCTTGTCGGTCTGCACGCCCTCGATTACCGGCGCGGTTGTCTCTTCAATCGTGAACTTCGTCTGGCGCGGCAGCTGCACCGTCGTCTCATAATGGTTCGCGTTGTTCAGCGTGACATGGGTATACACATTGCCTTTTGCATCCGTGATGGTGTAAACCGCATCCGTGCTTCCCTCTCCGCCGTAATAGCGCTTGCCGTCCACATACTTGGCGACCGTCAGATAGGTCATCTCGCCGAGGATGTTCTTGATGGCGTTGTCCTGTCCGTCTTTGTTCAGATAATCGTCTGCAACCGTCACGTAATCCGCATCCTGCGCATTCTTGACAGCCTTCACATGCAGGGCATACTGCTCCTGCATATAAACCATGTTAATCGGGTAATCCTTCTCGCGGAGGATGAAATCGGCCTCGTAGAAGGGTTGTCCGTTTTCATCCACGTCCAGCTTCACCGGGTTATCCGGATTGGCTGCGCCGCCGTTTTCCGTATAGAGCGTCTCCAGCGAAACGGTGATGCTCACGCCGTAGCTCGCGCTCATGCCGCTCTCGCAGCCTGTGACAAATTCTGTGCTGAACGCGCCGCTGCCCGTGACGGCCTCCAACAGGCCGTTCGCGTTTTCGCGCGCAAGCAGGAGTTCAAAGGTCACGCCCGCCAGCGGCCGAAGCTTGTCGACCAGGTTCTTGTCCTTCGCTTCGGTGGACGACCAGTATTCCTTATCCAGCTTCACTTGGAACAGACCCTTGAACTCGGTCCCCCCGCCGCTCGTCACATCGGCCTCGTTGTATGCGTCCACTTTCGTCACGGCATTGACCTTTGTCGCCGCAGCAGACCACACGCCGCCGTAGACCTTCTGATAGCCGCCTGCGTGGTTGATCTTCACCTCCCGGAACAGGAAGGTATATTCGCCGACGTCGTCGCCCAGGTCAAAAGCGTCCGTCATGAACGCGCCCGTGCCCATGCCGCTCGCGCCGGTTTCATAGGTGATTCCGTCAGTAATCAGTTTGCTCTTCTGCGGTTCGGCGGTGAAAATAGCTTCCAGCTCCGCTTCCCGGCCAGTATATTCGCCTTTTTTCACCGTGTCTCCCGCCTGCGGCGCTTTAAACGCTCTGTTGCGGTCCAGCAGTTCGCGCTGTTCTTCCGTCAGGTCGCTCGTGCGGATGGCGTAAACCTCAAACTGGCAGTAATCCAGCCGCTGCGTCTTGTCGTCGACAACGCCTTCCGTCGCCGCGCCGTCTGCAAACTGAACCGTGTAGCCGATCTTGTTCAGCTTCAGCTGCACATAGTCCTTGTAATTGGTGATGCTGCTCTGACTGTCGTTCTGATTCTCGGTCTCTTCGCCCGTCAATTCAACATATTTGAAGTTCTTCTGCACATCCTGATAATCGCGCGGCTCTCTGTTGTACGTCGCGTTTTCGCTGTGCGCATGATCCGAATCTTCGGATTGATAGGCGCAGTATCCGTCCGGAACTTTCGTTTCCACGAGCACATAGTGCTTGAGGCCGTGCAGATCGGAGATCGTCGCAGTCGGGTTCGTCATGTTGAACGACTCAACCTGTTCAAGCGTGCCGTCGTCCTTCACTTCGTAGAGCGTCATCGTCGCGCCCGTCAGCGGATACTCCGGCGCGTTGCCGCGCTTCAGCTCATATTCCTTCTTGTAGTTCAGGCTGACGTTGAGAGCGGCCTTCGGCTCATTTTTAAACGTCAGCGTCTGGCTGGCATTTTCGTCCAGCTCGAACTGCTGCCCGTCTTCCGCCTTGAAATACCTCTGCGCCGCCTGCTCCTGCTTCACCGTGTACGTCAGCGCCGTGGTTTTGTCGTTCGGATCGCCGTAAATCGGCAGGCCGGACAGCTCAAACGCCTGGCTTGCGCCCTTTCCGCCCGTGTAAACCAGCGTGTTCGTCGTTTCGTCGAGCACAAAGCCGGTTTCCAGCAGCGCCCGATAGGCATAGCTGTCCTTCGCGAGGTTCGACGCGTCCACCGAGACCGTGAACTCCGCCAGATCCTTCGCGTTCACATAATCGATGTCCGCGGGCTTCGTGCCCAGCTTTTCCTTCTTCTCGTCGCACAGCTCAACCGTCAGGCTGCCGACGTTCGCCGTGTTGGGAACAGTCGGATTGTCCGCCCGATTCGTCTCGCTATACGTCAGCGGCCCAAAGACGCTGTCGTTGAGCATCATGTCGCCGGAAACCGCCGTTTCCCTGACATAGTACGTGCCGTAAGCCGGGATGGTGAACACGCCGACCGCCTGATCCGGCTTGCGCACCGTGACCGGCTCACCGACCTGCCGCATGTTCTCGTCGTACAGGGTAAACGTCGCAAAGCTGCCGTTCTCCACCTCGGCCGGGAAGTCTTTTTTCACCTCAAGCTGATACTTCCGCAGGTCAACCTGTCCGGCCTTCTGGCTGTCGTCGCCCGCCGCAACCGTCAGCCAAACGAGTTCCGTATTCAAATAGTAGTTCTCCGGTGCGGCCAGCTCCTGCAAATAATAGGAAGTTTCTTCCTCCACCGGGAGCACCAGTTCGATTCTGCCGTCCGCGTCCGTCGTGAAGCGATACGCGTCCGCCACATTTTCGGGCTGGGTCAAGCGCCCCGCTTCATCCACAATGGCCGCCGTCTTTTCCGTCAGCACGCCGTCCGTCAGCGTCCGCCCGACCAGATAGGTCTTGCCATCCGCTTTCCGGGTCAGCACGGCATAAACCGCGCCGGGCAGTGTCGCGTTGTCGCTGCCTTCCTTGGTGAAGGTCGTCTTGCCGACCTGACGCGTGTTGGTGACGATGATCGTCTTGCCCGTACCGTCGTTCAGCGTCACGCTCCGCTCGCTGTACGTCACCGCATAGCCTTCTGCCGCCGCTTCGACGACGGTATAGGTCACCACATGGCCGTTTTCGTCCCAGCCGCGCAGCGAAAGGGTCTGGCTCGCCTCGTTCTGTTCACCGTCGGTCGTCAGTTCAACCGTCCGGCTCGGCAGCGCGTCGCCCGCTTCGCAGGCAGCCTGAACCGTGATCGTCCACGTTTGTTCTTTGTTCAGGCCGCTCACATCGACAAGCCGCTTCGTGATGGTTAGCTCCTGCTGCTTGATGAAGAAATAGTCGGCGTTCTGGATTCTCGCGTCGTCCGTAAAGGTGATCTGAATCTCCGCTTCGGGCTTCTCCTCCTCGCGGTTCTTCTTGCTCGCGTAAAACAGACCGTCCGTCTGTTCGTTGCTCTCCACCTTCACGCAGTAGGTGATGCGGTTCCCGTCCCCGTCGAATCTCGGCAGATAGACGGATTCCGCCTCATCCAGCGTCGTCTGCTTCACCGGCTCCGTCTCGCCGTCGCGCGTGATGGTCACCGTGTAATGGCTTTGATCCGCTTCCAGATTGGCGCCCCGCTCATACTCGCGCAGATAGGCTTTCAGGTTCAGCAGACCATCCGTCGAATAGTTCTTCACGGCGTTGTCGTCCGTCATCCGCGTCTGACTGCCCGCCTCGATGAGGACAATCCTGTTATCCGCCTTGGCAAAACCGTCGGATACGTCCGTTTCTTCCATCGTATAGGTATCCGCGGGCAGATAAACCGTGGTCGGATTTCCGTTTTCGACCTTCACCGTGTAGGTGCGGCCGTTCTGCGCGGTCAGCGTAAACTCCGCGGAAAGGCTGGAGTTTGTATCTTGCGTGCCGTCCGGCGCATAGAACATCTTTTCGAGGATAAACTGGCCGTTCTGCGCGTTGTAATCCTCGAACTCGGCTTTCACCGCGTTTTCTTCCGTTCCGGCCGTCACCGTCACAAGCTGATACGGATAGAACGCCTCGCCGATTTTGATCGTCTGGTCACCCGGCTTGACGTTGGTATAGCCCGCTTCCATCCCCGTGCGCACCACATAGTAGTCGCCTTCGGGCAGTTCCCGGCTCGTCTCAAACGCGCCGATCCGGTCGGAAAGCTTCGCGTTCTCGCCAAGCACCAGCTCGCCCTTTTCGTTGTGCGTCACTTCGCTGGCCTTATAAATCGCAAAGACCGCATCGCTGCCCGAATAGGCCGTTCTGTCCGCTACATCTGCCGCAAGCTTCACATACTGTTCCGGCAGGATGTAGCCGCCCTGACGCACGAAATGATAATACAGCGTTTTGCTGCTGTCGGCCGTCTTTTCGTCGCCGTCGCCGTAAACCGTGTAGTTCAGCGTCGAATCCAGCGTGACGCCCAAGCCCTTAAAGGCGGCGTCATCCAGCCGTTCGTCGTCGCAGTCCAGCTCAAAGTCCGCCCTGTCATAGATCAGGTTGACCGTGTAATTGTTGTACGCATAGACCGACGGATGAACGGTATTATCGCCGTCCAGCGCCGCAGTGTTGTGGATCGTGTTCCCTCCGTTTGCGGGCATTACGAGGCTGCGCGTGCCATCCCCGTTTTCCACAATATCGCAGGTGTAGGCGCTGTCTCCAAGCGTCACTGTGGCCTGCTTCGGATAGACCTTCGCGCCATTCTTTCCCGCAACCGGCTGAATCGTTTCCTGGAGCGTATAGCCGGAAAGATCGAGCACGCCATTGTCCACGTAGTCGCTGTTCTGGCGCAGAATCTCGCCCTGCGTTCCCAGCGCGCCCGTGCGCACCTGATAGGTGAAGGTTACCTCGTCGCCGTTTACCGTGTGCGTCACGGCCTCGTTCTGCACATCCCACGTCTTTGCTTCCGCCGCATTCCGGAAGGCGTTCGTGTGGATCGTTGCCTGATAGTCAATCGGCGTACCGGCGTAATCGTTCAGTTCGCCGTTTTCGTCATAGTAGCGCATCTTCGGCGTGATCGACGCGGAGAGTGAAACCGTCGGCGTGATGAGATCGCCGTCGGCATGTTCACCGTTATCGATCATGCGGCCAAAGAACGTATAATTCAGCGTCACGGCGTTGCTGCCGTCCGCGCGAACGACGCTTTGGACGCTGTCAACGTTCAGGGTATCCGTCCAACCTCCGTTATCGGTCGCGGAAATCCGCAGATTGCCGGGCGCGCTGATTTGCAGCTTGATATCGTCGTAGGAATCGAACGGGCGATATCGAATGTACTCGTCGAACGTCATCGAATACAGGTCAAACGCCCTGTATTCGGTCAGGTTCGAGGCGAGCTGGAAGGTCATGCTCAATGTAAAGGGGACGACCTCGCCCGTCTTCCACTGCGCCGCGTTCTGCGCCGGACGCAGGTTCGCGTAAATCAAGGTATCTTTTCCATTCTTTTCGACATCCCGAACGCGGTCGGCGAAAGACATGTGCGTTTCGTCCGTCGTCGTTTCAAACTCGGCTTCATAGGCTTCCTGCAAAGAGCCATACGTTTCGCCGCTTCTGAGGGTCTGCGCAACCGGCTTCTGCACCTGGCTGACCACTTCTTCGGCAATCGCCGTCGTCGGGCAAGAGCTGACGAGCATCGCGGCCGTCATCACCCAGGCCATAACCCTTTTCAGATGGTTCATCTTTTCCATCCTGTCCTCCAAAAACATGTCGCTCAGTCTTCAACCGATACCACAAAGCGCCAGTAATACTGCGCGTTGATTTTGTCGAGCTTTACCGTATAGCGCATCTCGTTTGCGCCTTCAACGTCTTCAAAGTGTTCGCCGTCCAGGCTGTACTGCCAGCGGATCGACCACTTCGCATCCGTCGGCTGGACGTTGACCACGGCAGTCATTTCCAGCGTGTCGCCATAAGCCAGGCCGTCGCTTCCGTTGCTGATCAGTTCCGTCTCAATCTGCACCGGCTGCCGGACGACCTTCGCATCCCAATGCGCCTGCAATTTGATTCTGCCGTCGCCGCTGTTGCGCAGATCCAGCTCGTTGCCGTCGCCGTCCAGCGCCGCAAGGGTGAGCATCGTTTCCGCATCGCCGTTTCGGCTCAGCGTCAGCGTCAGCCGACGGCCGCCGCAAAGCACCTCGCCGCCCTGCGCCACGCCGTCGTAGACCCACAGAACGATTTCGCCGTTTTCCCAACTGAGGGAAGCGCCGTCCATCCAGAAATCATCCGCCTGCCACGCGTCCGTGTCGCCGCCGATGGCTACCGCAAACGGCTCCAGCCGCACGCCGTCCGCGTTGTTCACGCCGATCGCCAGCCGCGCCGAATCGCCGTTTCCGTCCAGTCTGAGCTGCGCCCAGTCGATTGTTTCGATTTGCTCCTCCGGCTCAGGCGTGGACGTGGGTTCGGGCGTCACTGTCGGCTCAACCGTCGCCGTAGGTTCAGGCGTTGCCGTAGGTTCAAGCGTTGCCGTCGGCTCAATCGTTGCCGTGGGTTCGGGCGTCGCCGTATCTTCCGGCTCCTCCGTCGCTTCCGGTTCTTCCGTCGCTTCCGGTTCTTCCACGACTTCCGGTTTCTCCGTCGCTTCCGGCTCCTCCGTCGCTTCCGGTTCTTCCGTCGCTTCCGGCTCTTCCACGACTTCCGGTTCCTCCGTCGCTTCCGGCTCTTCCACGACTTCCGGCTCTTCCGTGGCTTCCGGCTCTTCCACGACTTCCGGCTCTTCCGTCGCTTCCGGCTCTTCCACGACTTCCGGTTCCTCCGTCGCTTCCGGTTCTTCCACAACTTCCGGCTCTTCCGTGGCTTCCGGCTCTTCTTCAGCCTCTTCCGTCTCAATCGGCGTTTCCGTCTCGCTGTAAACTTCAGATTCCGCTTCAGCTTCGGTGTATTCGGGCTTTCCGCCTTCTTCATACAAAACGATTCCTTCGCTCTGCTGCTCATCCTCCGCGTTCACGCGCATCGGAGACGCTGCGCCCAGCAACACCAGGCACAGCATCCATGCAAAAATTCTTCTTTTATTTTTCATATCGACATGCCCCTTTCGCCGATCTTTTTTGTCATCTTTCCATTGAAAGCCGCATATACTTCCCATAGGGGAAGATATATACCAATTTCTTCTCTATTTTATTCTACCACTCTTCCTTGTTTTTTTCAACTTACCAATGCACAAAGGAAACGTTTTAGATCTAATAAAAACGATAGATTTTTCTTTTATCCCGGCTCATATATAACGACGCTGCCAATTCTATATAATTCCCAGCGGATTACTTTCAATTTTTCTCTTGACAAGCCGCGCTGCATCCTGTATAATGATCTTGTTGTTAGAGATATCTAACACCTCCCTGAACCAAATTGCGGATGAAGTTTGACGCACTCCTCCGCAGCCTTGCAGGTTTGACGCCCCTGCAAGACACGCCCGCCTGAGCGGTATCAGGCAAGGACCACTCCCCCTGTTTTCTCCCTGTTTCTTAAAAAGAAAGACCCTGCCGGGCATGGACGCTGCCCGGCAGGGTCTTTCATATCCTTTTTATGGTTCCACCGTGATTTCCTGCCCGTCCGAAAACAGCGTCATCACGCCGTTTTCCTTCGCCGCATAGACCGTCGCGCCGTATTTCTGCAATCGAATGCGCACGCTGTTGGCGGGGTTTTTGCCTGTGATCAGCGCGACTTTCGGCTTTGCAGCCTCCACCCATTCGGCGCATGTCGCGGCCTCCGTTCCTCCGCGGGAGACGATCAGCGCATCGCACGCCGCCGCCGCGCCGGAAGAGACGATCTCCTTTTCGCCGTTTGAGGTAATGCAGCCCGTCACCACGACGCTCGTCTGCCCGTAATCGATGCGCAAGGTCAGGCCGTCGTCGCGGCTGTCCGTATGCTGGGTCCGCGCCGGGCCGATGAAGGTCACTCGCGCCCGTCCAAGCGTGAAAGTCATGTTCTGCGCCGCGGAGACGATCTGCGTCCCCTGCTTTTCCGCCGCGTCGATCATCTGCGCATAGGCCTTTCCCTTGGTCTGCGTCGGCGGCACAAAGAGATAATCCGGTTTGGTCATGCCAAGCGCCAGCTTCATCGCGCCGAGCTGCTCATCTTCCGAACTCATCGCCACCGCCGCGCTCAGATGGTTCGCGCCGCAGAGCAGCAGCTGGCCGCAGAGCGACGCGCCTGTTCCGCTGCCCGCGCCGAGCAGCATGGTATAGCCGTCCGCGCAGACGAAAACAGCTTCTCCGTCCCCCGCGCGCAGCGTCTTGACCGTCAGCCCGTTCGCATTTACGCCATATGCCCACTTAGGCAGTTTCTCCGTCATGCCGGAAAGATCCGGCGGTTGAATCTGACTCAGGTCGAAATCGCCGAGCCTGATTTCCGGCAGATGGTCCAGCTTGAGCGTCGGCGCGCCGGTCTGCGGATCGCTTTCCACAAAGCCCAGCACATGCGCGCCGACAAACACCAGCGCAATCACGCCGAGCATCAGCATCAGATTGGTCAGGCAGCCAACCAGACAGCCTTTTTTCCGCTTGCGTACATGAGATCGCCCCTCGCGCGCCATCAGGCCAACGCCTCCAACGCAGAGGCCAGCTTCTCGCAGTCCGCCGCCTCCGTCGCCCAGCTGGTCACAAAGCGGACGGCCACGCGCCCATCTTCCAGCTTTGCCCAGCGCTCATAGGCAAAATCCAGTTCCAGCGCGGCGTTCTGTTCTTCCGTCAGCACGGCGAAAATCTGGTTGGTCGTCGTCCTCTGGAAGAAGGGAATGCCCGCGCGCTCCATGCCCGCGCGGATGAGATCGGCCATTTCATTGGCATGCTTCGCCCACGCGAAATAATCGTCGTGCTCCAGTGCCGCCAAAAACATCACGCCGCCGAGCCGTCCCTTGGCGATCATGCCGCCGTTATGCTTAATCATATAGCGGAAATCCTTTTGCAGCGCTGGATTGACGATAACCATCGCTTCGCCGAAAAGCAGGCCATTTTTCGTGCCGCCGATGTAGAAACAATCCGCCAGCGCGGCCAAATCTTTGAGCGTCATGTCGCACTCCGGGCTGGTCAGCGCGCTGCCCAACCGCGCGCCGTCCACAAAGAGGATCAGTCCCAGCCTGTCGCAGACCTCGCGAAGCGCTTTCAACTCGTCCAGATGATACACCGTGCCGATTTCCGTCGGCTGGCTGACGTAGAGCAGCCTCGGCGCAACCATGTGCTCGTCCGTGTGCAGCGCACAGACGGCTTCCACACCTTCCGCCGTCACTTTACCGTCCTTCGCCGCGCAGGGCAGCACCTTATGCCCCGTCGCTTCCACCGCGCCGGTCTCATGCACGTTGATATGTCCCGTCGGCGCGCAGATAGCCGCCTCATACGGGCGCAGGAACGCCGCAATCGCGATGCTGTTGGCCGACGTGCCGCCCGTCATGATATGCACCGCCGCGCCCGGCTGGCCGCACTTTTCGCGGATCACATCCGCCGCGCGCAGGCTGTATTCATCCAGTCCGTAGCCGCAGGTATGCTCCATATTGGTTTCCATCAATCGCCGCATCACCAGCGGATGCGCGCCCTCGCCATAGTCATTCATGAAAAATGTCTTCACGGTTATCCCTCCCGTTTCATCGTTCCGATCATCATCGTTTCGTCAATCGTAATCTGCTTCATGCCGCTCAGATCGAGGCTGTCCACATCGACATTGGCCAGCATCGGGGTCATCTTCGCCAGACGCACCGCCAATTCCCCATCGACGGGCATCGTATAGGCGATCTTCCGCTCTTCAAGCACATTGACATGCGCATGGGCATAATCCAAAACCTGCGCGCCGTCATACGCTTCCAGTTTGCCGCCCGCCGCCTCCCGCAATTCATGCAGATAGCCCGCTCTCGGCGCAAGCTTGATGAGCACACCGTCCGTCTTGAGGATACGCCCAAACTGCGCGTAATTCGCGGGGGTGAATACATCGAGCGCCGCGTCGCAGCAACCGTCCGCCAGCGGGATATTCGCCAGATCGCCGACGAAATACGTCGCCTGCTTATCCCCCTTCGCGGCGAGCAGCACGGCCTCCTTCGCCAGATCAAATCCGACGCGAATCATCTTTCTTTCCGGGCAGACGCTCCGCAGATAATATCCCTCGCCGCATCCCGCGTCCGCCACAACAGGGCATTCGGCCTTTACGTATTTTTCCAGCGCTTCGCCGATGGCCGCAACGACCGGTGCGAACACGCCCGCTTCAAAGACCTTCGCGCGGCTTTCAAACAGCTCCTTTTTATAGAAAGACTGTTTGGCGTTCGGCGCAAAATTCACGTGCCCCTGCCTGGCGATATCGTAGCAATGGCCCTTTTCGCAGAACAGGCTTTTGCCTTCCTGACGAAAACTGCCCGAACAGATCGGGCAGCGAAGAAGCGCGACGGCTTCATTTTGCATGGTATACCTTTCTTGGGGCTTCGCCCCAATCCGGGAAACGTGCATAGGGGCGCTGTCCTCTGCCTGCGGCAGACGCGCCCGTTTCACGAACGCCATTCTGGCTCCTTGCAGTTTCCAATTTCCGCCATGCTGATTCCCGCACAGCGGGCGCATGGCTCCAATTCCCCGGCAGGGAACTGAGTTTCCTGCACCTTCCACCTCTTTATCGCTGCGCGATAAAGGATAAAAAAACCTCAATACTTGCATTCCATCGCCGTAAGGGCGCGCGTCCGCTCTTTATTCAGAGACAGCGGAAAGATTCCCCATATAACGAAAGGGGGTTAGAAATAATCCGAGAAATACGGCTGTTCGATAGGGATGATATCTTCCAGAATGCGCACGGCGGTGTCATTCGCCTGAAGTCTCTCGACGCGCTTGAGATATGTCGGACGCTTATAGCCGTAGAACATCGCCGTCAGCGTCTGAATGTCGCAGCGAACGGTTTCGCCGCGCGTGCCGCCGCGCTCCAAGATGGTATCACCCGCCGCGTCCCAGCGGAGGGAAAAATCACCGCAGTTGCATTCCATAATCGGATCGTCGATGATGAAATGCAGGTCGTCGTGAATGGAGATGATATCAAACGGATACTGCCGGATGAACTCTTCAAAATCGACGATCCGCGCCATGATATACGGCTCGATTTCCTCCTGAATTTCGCTGTCTTCCAGCAGAAACGCCATCGGTTCGTTGGTGTAGTTGTTGCCGACAACCTTGTCGATCATCGAGAAATGGGCGGAGATATAGTTCCACAGGCCGTGCCGCGCCTCCTGATTGATATAGACCAGTTCCTTGATGCGGAACACGTCGTTGGCGATATAATAGACGAGGTATCCGGTCGGCTTTTCGTTCGCGTCGTAATACACGGCGACAAGCACGTCGTCGGCCTCCCAGCGCCAGTATTCCTCCCATTCCAGCTCGTTGCGCTTGAGCGCGCCGTGGCGCATGGCGGAAAACGCGTCGTGTACGCGGTGCACATCCTCGCTGTCGATATCCACGCGCTCCACCATGCCGCCGACCTTGTGGTGTTTGGGCAGCTGGGTATCCTTGATGGTGTAGGTCATCTTATCCGAAACGATTTCCCAGCCCTTTTTGCGGTAATACGGAATCAGATACGGGAAGAGCATCGATACGCACTGGTGGTTTTCGCGCATGTTGTCCAGCGCTTTTTTCATCAGGTGCGCCATCAGCCCGCGCCCCATGTATTCCGGATAGGTCGCCACGCCGGTCACGCCGCCCATATTGTACATCGTGCCGAACAGATTGACCTGCATCGGATACACGCTGATCTGAGAAGCGAGTTTCTCCCCGTCGAACCAGCCGAAGGATTCCGTCTTTTTGAGTACAGGCTTTTTGCTGCGCTCCATCTCCTTCTGATTCCAGCCCAAAGAGGCCAGCTCGCTGTCCGTCACCTGAAACGCATAACGAAGCAGCGCATTATACTGCGCGGTGTCGTCCACCGTCAGCCTGCGCATTTGCAATCGATCTTCCAGTTTTCCCTGCCTCATGGTATCCTTCCTGTTCGCATTCTCGTTTCAAAGTCTGTCAAAATCGCATATAGTATAGCATAAAGCCCGCCTTCATTTCAAGGCGGGTTCTGATGGGCTGTTTATTCTTCGTCGTCGAGGTTCGGCAGGTCGTCCATGCTGTCGTCCGCCGGCTTCTCCTCGTCGTCATCCGACGCGCTCTGCACGATGGGCGCATTCTTGCCCATCAGCTCGGCGCGGACGAGCTTGTCGATTTCCGCGGCAATCTCCGGGTTTTCCTTGAGGAATTTGCGGGTATTCTCGCGGCCCTGGCCGATGCGCTGGTCGCCGTAGGAGAACCACGCGCCGGACTTATGGATGATATCCAGCGCCACGGCATTATCCAGCAGGCTGCCTTCCTTGCTGATGCCCTCGCCGTAGAGAATGTCGAACTCCGCCGTGCGGAAGGGCGGCGCAACCTTGTTCTTGACGATCTTCGCCTTCGTTCGGTTGCCGACGACGGTCGTGCCGTCCTTGAGCTGTTCGCCGCGGCGGATGTCGATGCGCACGGACGCGTAGAATTTCAGAGCGCGGCCGCCCGGCGTCGTCTCCGGATTGCCATACATCACACCGACTTTCTCGCGCAGCTGGTTGATGAAGATGCAGGTCGAGTTCGTCTTGTTAACAATGCCCGTCAGCTTGCGCAGCGCCTGGCTCATCAGGCGCGCCTGCAAACCGACGAAGGAATCGCCCATTTCGCCGTCGATTTCGGCCTTCGGCACCAGCGCCGCAACCGAGTCGATGACCACGATATCGATCGCGCCGGAACGCACCAGCGCCTCACAGATTTCCAGCGCCTGCTCGCCCGTATCCGGCTGAGAGACATACAGCTGATCCACGTCCACGCCGAGCTTACGCGCATAAACGGGGTCGAGCGCATGTTCCGCGTCGATGAACGCAGCCACGCCGCCCATCTTCTGCGCTTCCGCAACGACATGCAGCGCGACGGTCGTCTTGCCGGAGGATTCCGGACCGTAGATTTCCACTACGCGGCCGCGCGGTAGACCGCCCACGCCCAGCGCCATATCCAGATCCAGACAGCCGGTCGGAATCACCTGAATATCCCGCGACGCGCGTTCGCCCATGCGGATGACCGCGCCCTTGCCGAACTGCTTTTCAATGCCGGCCAGCGCGATATCCAGCGCGCGCTTTTTCTCCGTTCCGTCGTCATTGGCCGGGATGGTCGTCACCGTTTTTGAGGACTTCTTGCCCTTATCGCTTGCCATATTGCCCCTCCTGTATGTATTCGCCCTTCAGCCCTGACGGCCGGCTCCCCTTCAAAGGGGCGCTGTGGGCTACTCAAAGTATCTTTTCACCGCCGCGCGGCGCACCATATCCAGCGCCTTGAGCGTCGCCAGCCTGCGCACCCGCGCGCGGTCGCCGCCCAGCTGCAACCGCTCAACCGTTACGCCGTCTTTGTCCGCGCACGCGACATAGACCAGCCCGACGGGCTTTTCCTTAGTCCCTCCGCCGGGGCCCGCAATGCCCGTCGTCGCCACAGCGATGTCCGCGCCGCTTTTTTCGCGCAGACCGCCGGCCATTTCGGCCGCCGTCTGCTCACTGACCGCGCCATAGGCCGCCAGCGTTTCCGGCTTCACGCCGCAGTATTTCACCTTCGCCTCGTTGGCGTAGGTCACATGCGCTTCATACAGACATTCGGAAATGCCGGGATAATCCACCAGACTGGCCGCAACCATGCCGCCCGTGCAGCTCTCCGCCGTCGAAACGGTCAAATGCCGCGCCACCAGCGCGCGCCCTGCCGCCTCCTGCATGGAGCCGTCGCTCGTCTCGGTCACGTCGTAAACGCAGTCGCCCAGCACGCCGCAGATAGCGTCCACAACCGGCTCAACCTGCTGCAGCGCCTCCGCCTCGTCCCTGCCGCGCGCGGTGACGCGGAGCTGGCATTCGCCCAAGGAGCAATACGGCGCGACAGTCACGCCTTCGCCGTTTTCAATCCACTGCGCGCATTCCTGTGCGACCTGGGATTCGCCCATGCCGTAAATGCGGATGAACCGCGACGCGATGCAGCCGCCCGTCCTGGCCGCCAGCCTGTCATAGACCTGCCTGCGGAACATATCGGCCATCTCGTGCGGCGGACCGGGGAGCTGAACGACGATTTTACCGTCCTTTTCGATCATGCAGCCGGGCGCGGTGCCGCATGCGTTGGGCAGAATGGTGCAGCCCTGGGCGAACATCGCCTGTTTGCGGTTATTCATCGGGCAGGCGCGCCCGATTTTGACGAAGTATTTTCCGATCGCCTCCCAGCTCTCGGCGTCAAACACCATCGGCAGGCCCAGCAGCTCGGCGGCAATCTCCTTGCTCAAATCATCCTGTGTCGGCCCAAGGCCGCCCGTGGTGATGACCAAATCGCTTCTGGAAAGCGCCAGCGCCAGCGCTTCGCGCATTCTCTGCGGGTTATCGCCCACCACCTGATGGTGATACACCGCGATGCCGAGGCTCTGCAATTCGCGCGAGAGCATCTGCGCGTCACTGTCGGCGATCTGCCCCATCAGCAGCTCCGTGCCGATGGCCACAATTTCTGCAATCATTTGTTTTCCTTTCGGGGGACGTTGGGGCTTTGCCCCAAACCCCACCAAGAACCTGAGGTTCTTGGATTTCCCACTTTGTTTATCGCTTCGCGATAAACAGAAATATTCCCATGTATTGCGCAGCAATACATCATGCGGAGGGTGCAGGGAACTCAGTTCCCTGCCGGGGCTTGGGGCAGCGCCCCAACGTCCTCTTCATCCTTACTTCGCGCCGCTCAAAACCGCTCTGTTCTGCCAGACGTATTCGCCCATCGAGTAGAGCGTCATCACCGACGCGGCAATCGTCAGCAACGCGGGCAGAAGCCCCTCGCCCGTGATCGTCAGCACGACCACCAGCATCATTTGCAGCACGGTCTTGATCTTGCCGCTCATGCCCGCCGCGATGACGTGCCCCTGCTCCACGGCGCACAGCCGCAGACCGGAGACGACAAACTCGCGCGCGATGAAGATGATGCAGGCCGTCACGTTCAGCCGTCCGATGGCCGTCAGCATGATAAACGCCGTGTGCGTCAGCAGCTTGTCGGCAATTGGGTCCATGAATTTGCCAAAGTTGGTAATCAGGTTGCGCGACCGCGCAATGTAGCCGTCCAGCAGATCCGTCAGCGAAGCCAGCGTAAACACCAGCAGCGGCCAAATCTGCATCGACTTGTCGTTGTCAAAGAACCACAGCAGCACCAAGTACAGCGGCACCAGCGCCACGCGCAGAAGCGTCAGCTTGTTGGGCAGGTTCATCGCGTGGATCGACCGCCCCGCCTGTTTCAGGCTCTCCAAAAACTTTTTCATATCCGCTCACCCATCAGGTCATACGCCTTTGCGCCCGTGATCTTCACGTTCACAAACGAACCGATTTCGCACGGCTCGTCCGAACCGAAGAAGATGCTGCCGTCCGTCTCCGGCGCTTCGTATTCGCTGCGGCCGACGTAGCGGCTGCCGCGCTTCTTTTCCACCAGTACGCGGCAGGTCGTGCCCACACGCGCCTTGTTCTGCGCCAGCGAAATACCATGCTGAAGCGTCATCAGACGGTCATAGCGCTCCTGCTTCACTTCTTCGGGAATCTGGTTCGGCATTTCCGCTGCGCGCGTGCCGTCCTCCGGACAGAACATGAACGCACCCATGCGATCGAACTTCGTCTGCTTCACAAAATCCATCAGCTCGTCAAAATCCTCGTCCGTTTCGCCGGGGAAGCCGACCATCAGCGTCGTGCGCAGCATCATGCCGCGCTCTTTAAACATGCGGCAGACCTCGCGGATGTGCGCGCTGGTATCCGTGCGGTTCATATCGGTCAGGATGTGCTGGCTGATGTGCTGCATCGGCAGATCCAGATAGTCGCAGACGTTCGGCAGGCGCTTCATCGTATCCAGCAGCCGCTCGTCCACGCGCTCCGGATAGCAATACAGCGCGCGCAGCCATTCCACGCCGGGAATCGCGGCAATCTCCTCGATAAGCTGCGGCAGCTGGCTCTCTTCGCCGTTGTCCGTGCCGTAACGCGTCGTGTCCTGCGCGATCAGCGTGAACTCCTTCACGCCCTGCGCCGCCAGCGTTTTCACCTCGGCCAGAATATCCGCCTTCGGGCGGCTGCGATACCCGCCGCGGATCATCGGAATCGCGCAGTAGGAACACCAGTTGTCGCAGCCCTCGCCAATGCGGACGTATGCGCTGTACTTCGGCGTGGTCAGCACGCGGCCGAACTCGTGGAACTGGCCGTCGTCGTCGGTGTAGACGGGGCGTCCGCCCTTTTCGGCTTCCCGGAGCGCCTCGTCGAGCTTCTGATAGTCGTTCACGCCCATGATGACGTCCACTTCGGGCATTTCCTCCCGAATGGCTTCCGGATAGCGCTGGGCAAAGCAGCCCGTCGCCACCAGCAGGCGGCAGCAGCCCGTCTGTTTGTAGCCCGCCATTTCAAACAGCGTGGAAATGGCCTCTTCCTTCGCGGACTGAATAAATCCGCAAGTGTTGACAATGATGACTTCCGCCCGCGACGGATCAGAAACGATTTGATAGCCATGCTCCTTGAGCACCGCGAGCATCTGCTCGGAATCCACGCGGTTTTTGCTGCATCCCAGCGAGATCAGCCCAACTGTTGTTGCCAAAATGATTGCTCCTTTAATTGCCGCACGGGCAAATTCTGTTGATGATCATACCCAATTATTTTATCATGCCCGCGCGCCAAATACAAGACTCAGGCGTCGGCTTTCTTCCTGCCGCGCATCAGATGCCGCACCAGCAGCACGATGAGCCGGTAAACCGTGTAGACCGCGAAGAACGCAAGCACGCCGTATAAGCCCGCCACCACGTCCCGAAAATCCATATCGCCCGTACCCGTGATCTTCTGGCCGATTTCAATGGCCAAACCGAGCACGGTCATCACCGTGAACACATAGATGAACGAAATGGCCGTAATGCTCCATTTCGCCAGCCGCTTGAACACGAAATGCACCATGAAAAACAGGATCATGCCCAGCACGGCCATCACGATAAAATGCATGTCCTTGTCGCCGAAATACAGTTCAAAATTGTCGTTGAGGTGCATCAGCGATTCGTGAATCTGCGCGACAATCATCGTTCCTTCATATAAAATCGATTCAAACAAAGCATTCCCTCCTCCGGATTTTAAAAAGGACGCGGGAAAGAAACGTCTCTCCCCGCGTCCGAACGGTCTTTTGTAGAATCAATACTCAATCTTCTTCTGGATGTAGGCGACCAGCTCGTCCACATGCACGTGATCCTGCTCCATGGTGTCGCGGTCGCGCACGGTGACCACGCCGGTCTCCAGCGTGTCGAAATCGACGGTGATGCACATCGGCGTGCCGATTTCGTCCTGACGGCGGTAGCGCTTGCCGATAGAGCCCGTCTCGTCGTAATCCACCATGAAATGCTTGCTCAGCATGTCATAGATTTCGCCGGCCTTCTCGCCGCACTTGTTCTTTTGCAGCGGCAGCACGGCACACTTGTACGGCGCAAGCGCCGGATGGAAGTGCATGACGACGCGAGTGTCGCCGCCCTCCAGCTCCTGCTCTTCGTAAGCTTCGCACAGGAAGGCCAGCGCCGCGCGGTCCGCGCCGAGGGACGGCTCGATGACATACGGAATCACCTTCTCACCCGTGGTCGGGTTCAGGTATTCCATGCTCTTGCCAGAGGTCGTCTGGTGCGCCTTCAGGTCGAAGTCCGTGCGGTCCGCCACGCCCCAAAGCTCACCCCAGCCGAACGGGAAGAGATACTCGAAGTCGGTCGTCGCCTTGGAATAGTGCGCCAGCTCTTCCGGCTTGTGGTCGCGCAGACGCAGATGCTCTTCCTTGATGCCCAGACTCTTGAGCCACTCGTGGCAGTAGCTGCGCCAATAGCTGAACCACTCCAGATCCGTGCCCGGCATGCAGAAGAACTCAAGCTCCATCTGCTCGAACTCGCGGATGCGGAAGATGAAGTTGCCCGGCGTGATCTCGTTTCGGAAGCTCTTGCCCACCTGGCATACGCCGAACGGCAGCTTGCGGCGGGTCGTGCGGGCGACATTCGGGAAGTTGACGAAAATGCCCTGCGCCGTCTCCGGACGCAGATAGATTTCGTTGCTCGCGTCCTCCGTTACGCCCTGATGGGTCTTAAACATCATGTTGAACTTGCGGATGCCCGTGAAATCGTGCTTGCCGCAGGTCGGGCAGGGAATCTGCTTTTCTTCGATGAAGCTTTCCAGCTGCTCGTTCGTCCAGCCGTCCGCTTCGATTTCCTCGCCGTTGGCCTTCGCCCAGTCCTCAATCAGCTTGTCCGCGCGGAAACGCGCCTTGCAGGCTTTGCAGTCCATCAGCGGATCGTTGAAGTTGCCGACGTGGCCGCTCGCCACCCAGACCTGACGGTTCATCAGAATCGCGCAGTCGATGCCGACGTTGTACTTGTTCTCCTGCACGAACTTCTTCCACCACGCGCGCTTGACGTTGTTCTTAAATTCCACGCCCAGCGGGCCGTAATCCCAGGAGTTCGCCAGACCTCCGTAGATTTCAGAGCCGGGGAAGACGAAGCCGCGGCCCTTGCACAGCGCGACAAGCTTGTCCATCGTGTCGTTTTGCACCTTTGCCATGAAAAAACCTTCTTTCTTTCATTGGTCGGGGAACAAAATAAGAACCGCGCAAAGACGCCGCCCCGAATCCGCGCCATCGCATGGACTCAAGGGACGAAAGACTTTCTTCCGCGGTTCCACCCTTGTTGGCATGTTGAAAAGCATGCCCGCTTTTGATCGATGCTTTTGAGCTAATCGCTCCGGGCTGCCAACCCCTTCAACGCGATTTGCACCGTCATGATACTAAAAAAAATGTGATTTGTCAAGCTTTATCGGCAAAACGTTCCATCCGCGCGAAGCGAAGCAGGGGTGCAGGGGGATTATCCCCCTGCCGGGGCTTGGGGCAGCGCCCCAAATCGTCCCCCTGTCGCGAAGCGATTCATCTCCGTGAGCCGGGAAGCGAAGCGGCCCCCGGCTCTGCCAACGCCGATTCATGCCGCCTTACCCCAAATCGTCCCCCTGTCGCGAAGCGATTCCTCTCCGTGAGCCGGGAAGCGAAGCGGCCCCCGGCTCTGCCAACGCCGATTCATGCCGCCTCGCCCCAAATCGTCCCCCTGTCGCGAAGCGATTTCTCTCCGTGAGCCGGGAAGCGAAGCGGTCCCCGGCTCCGCCAACGCCGATTCATGCCGCCTCACCCCAAATCGTCCCCCTATCGCGAAGCGCTCTATCCCCGTGAGCCGGGAAGCGAAGCGGTCCCCGGCTCTGCCAACGCCGATTCATGCCGCCTCACCCCAAATCGTCCCCCTGTCGCGAAGCGCTCTATCCCCGTGAGTCAGGGAGCGAAGCGTAACCTGACTCTGCCAACGCCGGTTGATAACTGTTTCCAACGCAAACTGCCGGCTTGGCAAAATGCAGACGTTCCCCTATGACCGCTTTATAATTCGTCGTCCCTGCTTGGATCATGGTGCGGCCGTCTGCCGCTCACGCGCATCATGTGCGACAGCCGTTCGCCGTCCCACAGCTCCACGCCCGTCGATTCCGCCAACTCCCGCGCCGGGATGGTGAAATCCGTCGGGCAGACGACCACCGGAATGTCGCAGCCGTAGTATTCTGCGCCCGCGTAGGCTTCCTGCACGGCGGTGTTGCCCACTGCGCCCGCGTAGTTTTTGCACTGAATGGCATAGGTTTTGCCGCCGCGCACGGCGAGAATGTCCACACCCTGATCGCCGCATTCGACCGTCACCTCGACATGCCGAAAGCCGTTGTCCCTGAGCACCTGCGCCATGTATTCCTCAAATTCAAAGCCCGTCAGCCGCAGGCAACGATGCGCGCGGTTGCGCTTGCCGAACAGTAACCGAAAAAGCCTGCCAAACGGCCACGCCAGCAGCAAAAGCGCATGCTTTGCCAGCCACAGCAGCCCCCGCAAAGCCAGCAGCAAAAGTTTCCCGATGCCGCGCAGAATCGCCACGGCCGCCGCCGCAACGCCTTCCAAAAGGGTATCCAGCAGGGTCAGCAGGCCATCAAGCAGCGCGGCGACGGGATTTCGCTTTTTGTATTTCGTTTTTCGGCTTCTCGTTTTTTTCGCCATGAATCTTATGCTTTTTCAATGCACGCGACCGCGTGGCTGGAAATGCCCAGCCCTTCACCTTCAAAGCCGAGCTTCTCGGTCGTCGTCGCCTTGATGTTCACGCAGTCGATATCCACTTTGAGATGGCGCGCCACGTTTTCACGCATCTGCTCGATGTAATCCTTAAGCTTCGGGCGCTGGCAGATGATCGTCACATCCACATTGCCGACGGTATAGCCCTTTTCTTCCAGCAGCACCACGACATGATCCAGCAGCTTACCGGAATCCGCGCCTTTGTACGCCGGATCGGTATCCGGAAAATGGCGGCCGATATCCCCCAGCGCCGCCGCGCCGAGCAGCGCGTCCATCAACGCGTGCAGCGCGACATCCGCGTCGCTGTGTCCCAAAAGACCCAGCGCATACGGGATTTCCACCCCGCAGAGAATCAGCTTGCGGTTTTCCACCAGCCGATGCACGTCGTAACCGTGACCGATCCGCATCATGGGTTTCTCCTCCTTTTGGCCTTCGCGCTTCAAAATAACCTGCCGCGCCAGCAGCATATCCTCCGGCGTGGTCAGCTTGATGTTTTCCACATCGCCTTCCGTCAGATGCACGGCGATGCCCATGCGTTCCGCCAGCGCCGCGTCGTCTGTCGCGCGCTCGCCGAGGGCATAGGCCGCGTGCGCCTTGCGGATCAGCCCCGCTTCAAACGTCTGCGGGGTCTGCACGGCACGGAGTTTATCGCGCGGCGGGGTATCGACCACCACGCTGTCTTCATCAACGCGCTTCACCGTATCCTTGAGCGCGACCGCGGCCACGCCGCTGCCAAACTTCTGCGCGCTTTCCAGCGTCCGCGCAATGACGTCCGCCGTCACCAGCGGGCGCGCGCCGTCGTGAATCGCCACGTAATCGGCCTCAGGATTCGTCGCCGCCAATCCGCGGCAGACGCTCTCCTGCCTGTCCGCGCCGCCGAGGACAACCTGTGCGTGCAGCCCCCCGTCGGCAAGAATCCGCTTCATTTCGTCCGCGTCGCAGGCGCCGGTGACCACGACGATTCCGCCGTCGAACCAGCCCGTCTGTTCAAACGCGCGCACCGTCCGCGCGATGACCGGTTCGCCGCAGAGCGGCGCAAGCACCTTATTGCGCTCCAGCCCCATGCGCGTGCCGCGTCCGGCCGCGACAATCACCGCCGCGTTCATTCCATTTCCTCCCCTTCGAGCATCTCATACATCGCCGAAGCCTCGTTCTTGCGCACGGTTTCCGCGACGGAAAGCACGCGGAGCCGCGCCAGCTTTTCGCCGAAGCGGATTTCGATGACGTCGCCTTCCTTCACTTCGGCAGACGGCTTGGCCGTCTTGCCGTTGATGCTCACGCGTCCGCCCTCTCCGGCCTCCTTGGCCACCGTGCGGCGCTTGATGATTCTCGACACCTTCAAATACTTATCCAATCGCATGTTTATGCCTCCTTTTTTCTCTCCGGTCTGGCCGCCAGCACGGGCAGGACGCAGACAAACGGATAGATATAGCGCCCGGCCATAACCGGCCCCAGCAGATACGTGCCCCAAAGCAGCACAGGCAGCAGGGCCGCGCCGAAACGCTTCCACCGCCCCCAGTATATCTCCCGGAACACGAAAAACAGCATCGTCCAGACGATCACGCCCGTGTTGAACAGCCAGCCTATGACGGGCATCTGCATCGCGCCCTTCGCGCCGAAACGCCACATCAGCGAAGTCAGCACGCGCGGAAACAGGCTTCGGCTTTCCGGCGGATCAAAATCGCACCAGCTTGCATCGTAAGCCTCGGACATGCCCATCTGCACATAATAACCCGAAACGCGGTATTCCCGGTACGGATAAAAAAACGGATATATCAGCGCGACGGCCGCATCCAGATACGTTCCCGCGCACTTTTGGCCGACAGAGAGCCATATGCCGATATATTTCTTCATATCCGCGCGGAAAGCCTGCGTATCAAATTCAAATTTCACCGGGTCGGAAATCGTCGGGTCGTAGAGCTTCCATGCCTCGCCGGGCATCAGTTCGTCGATGGCCGCCTTTTCCGCGTCGCTGAGCTTGTCGCCATCCTCAAGCCGCGCGCGCGCCAGCTGCTGAATCGGCCAGGAGAGCATTTCGCTCATGTCGCCGTCCGCCGCATGCGTCGCGCTTTTGAGCGCCGCATTTCCGCCAAAGCCCAGCGCCAGCGCCAGCAGCATGGCCAGCGCCGCATTTCGGCCTTTTCGCCTTGACCCGACGCTCCACAGCGCCAGCCACGCCAGCGCGGCATACGCCATGTTGTTGCGCAGCATCACCGCCAGCGCGCCGCAGGCTGCGATTTTCGCATACAGGCTGCGGGTCGGCTTCGCGTTCATCTCGTTCAAAAAAGCGAGCGTCAGCGCAAAAAAGCCGCCGAACAGCACGTCTTTCGTCGCGTTCACCGCCATCACCATATGCAGCGGATAGAGCGCGAAAAAGACCGCCGAGCGCTTTGCCGCGCGCGCGCCGCACTGACGCGCAATCGAGCCGCAGGTCAGCGCAAAGCACCCGGCCAGCAAGCCCATCTGCACCGCCGTGTAGATCGCCGCGCCGATATCCATATTCCCCAGCGCGCGGCCAAGCTGCAAAAGACCGCCGAGCAGCAGCGTGTGCAGCAGCGGATGATGCGTCGAATACGCGCCTGTGACCACCTGACGCAGCTGATATGGCACATCGTAGGCAAACGAGCCGGGAAAAGCCACGCCAAACATCGGCACATAGCAGGCCAGAATGAACAGGAACGCCCATCCCGTGCGGAAACGTTTCTCCTGTCTCATCGAGCGCGTATAGCCGCGTTCCAGCAGCACGGAAAGCAGCGCCGCAATCGGCCAGACGAGCAGCGCCGCCGTCAGCAGCGCATAGCCCAGATGAATATGCCCACCGTGCTCCGCCTGCCAGCCAAAGGCAGCGAAGAGGGCGTACATCGCCCCGCCCAGCAGACAGACGGCCAGTTTTCTCCCGTGCAGTTTTCGCAGCATGCCGCGCTCTCCCTTCCAAAGTCTATTGGTAGTGTATCACAACGGGCGCAAAAGGGCAACCTCCGGGTTTGCGCGCCGCGTGTTTCGCGCAAATTAACGCAATCTAAACAGAGGTTTTCGCGGATTTCCGCTTTTTTATCATATTTCTGCCACATTCCGGCGTTATAATGCTTCTCGTAAAGGTTGATTCCCATCCTCCTTTACAGGCCTTCGCTTTCTTTTCCCCCCCTCCACACAACGGCGAAGGCAAAGTATCTTCCTTTTTTCTTCCCCTTCCTCATTTATTTCCCTTCCACATGAAAAGCGCCGATCTCCGCTCTCCACGGAAATCGGCGCTTTTCGTTATGGGAAAAACGACGAGGCTCTTGGATTTCCCACATTCATTTATCCCTGCACGGTAGATAAACGAAAGATTTTTCCCTTTCATTCTTTTCTCTCAAACGGAAACCTGAACCCGTTCTGCCGACGGATTTCATCCATAATCCGCATGACCGCAATCGTCTGCTGTCCCGTCATGCGCTCGCTCTGCAAACTGCCCGCCTCGGCGCATGCCTGCGCTTCGCGGATTTCATATTCAAAGCCGTTGATTTCAAAGGGATGGGCAAGCTCGACAGGCTCCTGTCCGTCCAAGTGCAATACGGCGCGCGTGGGATTTTTAAATTCCGGAATATCGATATGGCCTTTTGTGCCGTATACCGCGGCGAAGGTGGGCATATTCACGCCGATGGCCGTCGTCAGCTGGGCGATCGTCTTGCCCTTGCGCAGGGTAATCGCGTCCAGCGCGTCCGTGCCGACGCTGTTCATCACCAGCTCGCTGCGCACGTCGTCAAACGCGTAGCCCATCATCATGCAGGCAAAGCCGATGGCATACACGCCGATATCCAGCAGCGTGCCGCCTGCCAGCGCCGGGTCAAACTTGCGTGTCTCCCGCGCCGTGGTATAGCCGTACTGCGCCGTGACCGCGCGGATTTCGCCCAGCTTTCCGCTTTCCAGAATCTCCTCGATCTGCCGATACAGCGGGATGAACTTCGTCCAAAACGCTTCCATCACGAAAACATGTTTTTCCTGAGCCAACGCAAAGATTTCCTTCGCCTGTTTCGCGTCGATGGTGAAGCTCTTTTCGCAGAGCACATGCTTGCCCGCCTGAATCAGCAGCTTCATGTCCTCCGCATGCCGGCTGTGCGGCGTGGCGACATAGACGATCTCCACATTCGGGTCGTTCGCCAGCGCTTCATAGCTGTCGTGCGCCGTCGGAATATCGTATGCCCTTGCAAACGCTTCGGCGCTTTCCCGATTGCGGGAAGCGACCGCCTGCATCTGCACATCCGGCATCTGCCCGGCGGTCTGCGCAAAATTCTTCGCGATTGTTCCGGTGGAAAGGATTCCCCATCTCATCTTGTGTGTCCCTTTCTGCGCCGCTCAGTGCAGCGCGGTACGGTTGCGGCGGATGCGCGCCTCGCCGATGCTCTCCTTCCACAGCGGCGGATAGAACAGCATCAGCATCGGGAAGACCTCAAGCCGCCCCAGCAGCATATCCATCGTCATTACGACTTTGGAAAAATCGCTGAACGCGGCAAAGTTGCTCGTCGGCCCGGCCACGCCAAGACCGGGACCGATGTTGTTAAACGTCGCCGCAACTGCGGAGAACGTCGTCACCAGATCAAAGCCATCCAGCGCAACCAGCAGCACGGAAATCACAAACAGGCCGATAGCCGCGATGAAGTAGACGCAGATGGCGTGCATCGTCTCTGCGTCCACATCCTTATCCTCAAACTTCACCTTGCGCACGGCGCGCGGATGCAGGAACGCACCCAGATACGTCAGCACGGATTTGAAGCCGATGACGATTCGGGAGACCTTGAGGCCGCCGCCCGTGCTGCCCGCGCATGCGCCGATGAACATCAGCAACACGAGAATACTGTGCGAAAAGCCCGGCCAAAGGTTGAAATCCGTCGTCGCGAAGCCCGTCGTCGTGATGATGGAAGCGACCTGGAAGAACGACTGGCGCAGATTGTTTTCCAGCGTCAGCGTCACATCGTAGGCGTTGGCGCAGATGAGCAGCGCCGCCGCCGCGATGATGCCCAGATACCAGTGCATCTCCTCGCAGTGCAGCGCTTCCTTCGGGCGCCTCATATACAGCAGGAAATAGACGTTGAAATTCACACCGAACGCGATCATGAACACGGTGATGGCCCATTGCAGGAACGGCGAAAATCTCGCGATGGAATCGCCGTAAATGCCGAAACCGCCCGTGCCCGCCGTGCCGAACGAGGTACACAGCGCCTCGTAAAGCGTCATGCCGCCCATGAGCATGACCAGCACCTGCAAAAGCGTCAGCGCGACATAGAGCACATAGAGAATCCGCGCGGTGAAGCGCACCTTCGGCACCAGCTTGCCCACCGACGGGCCGGGGCTTTCCGCCTTCATCAGCTGCATGTTGCTGCCGCCGACCAGCGGCAGAACCGCCAGCAGGAACACCAGAATGCCCATGCCGCCGATCCAGTGGGAAAAGCAGCGCCACATGTTGGTGCAGTGGCTGAGCGCCTCCACGTTGACCACGACGCTCGCGCCCGTCGTCGTGAAGCCGGAAACCATTTCAAACAGCGCGTCGATGAACGACGGAATTTCGTCCGTGAGCATAAACGGCAGACAGCCGAACACGCTCATCAGAATCCAGCCCAACGCGGTGCAGACAAAGCCTTCCTTCGCGTAAAAACCCGGATTTTTCGGCTTTTTGTAGGTCAACAGCGCGCCGACCGCCGCGCAGACGGCCACCACCAACGCGTAAGCAATGCCCTCTTCCTCGCGATAAAACACAGCCGTCGCGACGGGCAGAAGCATCAGCAGCGCCTCGATATTGAGAATCCATCCGAGAATATAGCGTATGCTTTTTGCATTCATCTTCTCTTTCCTTCCGCCCCTCAGCGCAGAATGTCGCTGATGTCGCCGAAGCCAGAATGGGTTGTCACGACGATCACGGTGTCGTCCTGCTCGATCGTATCCTGGCCGCGCGGAAAGATGATCTTGCCGCCGCGGTTGATGCAGGCGATGAGCAGGCTGTCCTTGAGCTTCAGGTTCATGATCGGCACGCCGATGACGGGCGCATCCTCGCCGATGCGGAATTCGATGGCCTCCGCGCGGTTGTCAAACAGATGATACAGCGTCTCCACGTTGCTGCCGATGGAGTTCTGGCGGGCGCGCACATAGGCGATGATCGCCTCGGAGGTGATATACTTCGGATAGATGACGCTGCCCAGTTCCAACCCGTCGATCACGTCGTTGAACGTGATGCGGTTGATTTTGGTAATGGTTTTCAGCCCCGGCACGCGTTTGGCGAACAGCGTCAGCAGGATGTTCTCCTCATCCAGACCTGTCAGCGGTACAAACGCCTCCGCCGAACCGATACCCTCCTCCTTGAGTAGCTCTTCGTCGCCGCCGTCGCCGCAGATGACCAGCGCTTCCGGCAGGAGCGTGCTCAGCTCGTCGCAGCGCGCCTTGTTGGATTCGATGATCTTGACTTCCATCTTCTGCTCGATGAGCTGCTTGGCCAGATAATAGGAAGATTTTCCGCCGCCGATAATCATGCAGCTTTTCACCGAGTTTTGATACATCCCGATGCTTTCAAAGATGTGGTGCGCCTCGCGGGAAGAGGCCAGAATCGTGATGTCGTTGCCTTCGTGCAGCATCGTCGAGCCGTCGGGGATGACGACATGCCCTTCGTTTTCCACCGCGCAGACCAGATAGCCAAATTGAAAAATATCATCCAGCTGCATAACGCGACGCCCGTGCAGGATGCTTCCTTTCGGAATCTTGAAACGCACCAGCTCGGCGTGCCCCTTGGCAAACGAGCTGACCGTCAGCGCCTGCGGACGGGAAAGCAGACGCGCGATTTCCTGCGCGGCCTCCAGCTCCGGATTGATAATCATGGATAATCCGAGCTGCTGACGCAGATACGGCAGCTCCTCGCTGTAATCCGGATTGCGCACGCGCGCGATGGCCGCCAGCTCGCCGCCGGCCTTTTTGGCGATTGTGCAGCAGAGCAGGTTCAGCTCGTCCGAACCCGTGACCGCGATCACCAGGTCGGCCTCCTGAAGCCCAGCTTCCATCAACACGTTCAGGCTCGCGCCGTTGCCGCGAATGCCCATCACGTCGAACATTTCCGTCGTGTCGCGCACAACGCGCTCGCTCGTATCCACAATGGTGATATCGTGTCCTTCGCGCACCAGCTGCTCGGTCAGCGTATGGCCGACCTTGCCGCAGCCCACAATAATGATGCGCAGGCTCCGCACTTTTTTCCTCGCAGATTTGGCCTGCATGACTTTCTTCCTCCACCGCCGTCTTCCTGCCGCAGAGCGGGATAACGCTATGATTTCAAGTTTATTATATAGCCTGCGGCGTGCGCTGTCAATCTGCGCGGGTTTTTCTTCACTGCATCTTGACTGTCGGTCAGCACAGCAGGCTTGACGCGCCCCGCAGATATGTTTATAATTGGTTTAAAAACAGGATTTGGGATTGACCGCGATAGGATTTTCCTCAAAAACGTCGAACTCCATCTTCAAGAGAGTCCCATGCGGCTTTCCCTCTTCCATACGATGATTGATTCAATGATTCAGGAGGTCTTTTTCATGAAGAAAAACAACGATTTTCCGCTCCGCAGCGCAGCCAAAGAGATAAAAATGAGCTTTACGCTGGCCGCCGTCATCGATCTGATTCTGGGCTGCGTCATGCTCTTTGTGCCCGCCCACGTGACCCAGCTGCTCTGCGTGCTTGTCGGCGCGGGCATCACGATCTACGGTCTGTTCAACATCCTCTCCTTCATCTTTTCGCGCGGCACGGTTGCTTACTCGCTGGAACTGCTCATCGGCCTCTGCGCGACAGCGTTCGGCGCGTATTCGCTGTTCAGCCCGGATTTTTTGTCCAAGTTCCTGTTCATCGTGCTCGGTCTGCTGATTATGGTCAGCAGCATCTGCGGCATCAAGCGCGCGTTCACCCTCAAGAGCTACGGCTTTGAACGCTGGTATCTGATGCTGATTTCCGCCATCGTGACGCTCGTGCTGGCCGTCACCATCGTGCTCTATCCGACGCTCTACGGCGACATGTTGATGATGGCCATCGGCATTGTGATGATCATCGAAGCCGTCAGCGATCTGCTGGGCATCCACCGTCTCTCCAAGTTCATCAAGGACAATGTGACCATCACTTACGGCGAGTAATTGTTCCGTCTCTCCGAGCCGCTTCCCAGTCGAAGCGGCTTTTTTCTTCCTTCTTTCCCCTTTCCCCGAAAAAAATGTCAAAAACCTATTGACAGAAATTGCCGGATGCGTTATAATGCTCTTCGTTCGGATTGATAGCTCAGTCGGTTAGAGCACCCGCCTGATAAGCGGGAGGTCGGTGGTTCGAGTCCACTTCAATCCACCATATTCCTCAGTAGCTCAATGGCAGAGCATTCGGCTGTTAACCGAAGGGTTGTAGGTTCGAGCCCTACCTGGGGAGCCAAGAAAAAACAGCCAAGTTTGTACAAACTTGGCTGTTTTTTTGTATATTTCCGAACAGATTTCAATGAGTTTTCTTTTCGCAAAGGTATAACACACTAGACCTTGCGAGCAAGGTCAGTGTGCCAAGGGGCTGCTGCCCCTTTGGAACCCCCGGAAAAACGAGTGGTATCTTACTTCTATGCACAGGTTTAACTATACTCGCATCTACAAGGCTTCTGATTTCTTCATAAACTCCAAATAAAGGCTGTACAGCACCGCGCAGACCGGAACGCTGAAGAGCATGCCCATGACGCCGAATGCCTCGCCGCCAATCGTAACCGCCATCAAAACAAGCAGGCCCGGAAGACCGACGGATTTGCCGACAACCTTTGGATAAATCAGATTGCCTTCTACCTGCTGCAAAACCAGCAGGAAGACGACAAACCATACCGCCTTGACAGGATCTGCCAGCAGAATCAGAAACGCGCCAAAACCGCCGCCAAGCCATGCGCCAAAGATTGGCACCAACGCGGTAACCGCGACAAACGTTGAAACCGCCCCGGCATATGGAATGTCCAGCATCAACATGCCGACAAAGCAGAGTGCGCCGATGATGATCGCCTCTGTCAACTGGCCGCTGACAAAGTTCGTGAAGGTATGGTTCGTCAGCGATGCGATGTTCAACAGTCGCTGCGCCCTTCGGCATGGAAGCACCGTCAGGGTGAGTTTTTTCAAGTGAACCGCGACGCTCTCCTTTTTCGCCAGCAGATAAATGGCAAAGACAAACGCCAGAACCGTATCGACCAAAATGGAGAGGATGGATGTTGCCGCGCCCCATGTTACCGAAATAAGCCCGCTTCCTTCGATATCCATCCACGCGGTGATCTTCTCGATCAGCAGATCCGAATCAATGGTGTATTCCGGCAGAATGACATTGTATTTCGCCGCAAACCGGGAAAACTCCATCCACCACTGACCAATTTCTTCAACATAGGCGGGAATATTGCGGATAAATTCATTTCCCGATTCCCGCAGGCTCGGAATCATCATAAACGCAACGGCAAATACGATTCCAAGCATGAGAACGGCGCTTAACGTCAGGCACACCGGTCGGGTCAGTTTCGCAGGTGCTTTTCGGAACGCACGCTTCCAAAGGCGTTCTAACGGCCGAAGCATGATATTCATCAAAAACGCAATCGCCCCGCCAATCAAGAACGGCGATACCAGCGCAAACACGCTGTTCAGAAAGCGCAGAACCGCATCGAGATTCACCAGCGCCCACGCAAAAACAATAAGCATCATCAGTGCGCGGATGATGTACTGCACCATATAGAGATCGAAGGATTTTCCTTCCTGCGGCGCAGAGGTCATGCTTTGATCGCTGTCCGTATCCTGTACTTTTTTCACCATACTTCCCCCCGTTTTGTTATTCCGTATACGTTTCGCCCGGCTCGCATTGCCTGACCGTGATAAAAGATACTCGATAAGCGCTTACCTCAGAAACCGTAATTTCCAGATGGCAGGCTGAAAAGGATTCACCCCGAACCGGAACGTGGTTTAACTGTTCCATCACCCAGCCGCCAACCGAAATGCTGTCGGATTCCAGCTTCACGTCAAAGAACTCCATGAAATCTTCCAAACTGGCGGAACAATCCACGCGGTAGACGTTTTCATCCAGTTTTTCAAAATGCTCTTCCACCTCGTCATGCTCGTCCCAGATTTCACCAACCAGCTCTTCCAGGATATCCTCCATCGTTACAATGCCGAGCGTTCCGCCAAAATCGTCTATAACGACGGCAATGTGCGCTTTCTGGCGCTGGAACGTCTTCAGGATATCCCGAATCTTCGTGTACTGATAGACAAACAGCGGCGCGGTCATGATTTCCGCAATGGGGCGCTCCGTCATCTTGCCGTTGCAATAGAAATCCTTCTGACATAGAATACCAACCACCTGATCAATCGTATCCCGATAAACCAGCAGGCGGGAAAAACCGGACTGTGTAAAGGCTTTTGCAATTTGCTCATGGTTTTCCTGAATCTCCACCGCCTCCAGCTCGATCCGGTGCGTCAGGATTTCCGCCGCTGTCAGATCGCGGAATTCAAGCGCGTTTCGCAGAAGCTCCCCCTCGTTTTCATCGATGCCGCCGTCCTGCTCAACGTTTTCCATGAAGAGAAGCAATTCCTCGTGGGACATTTTGGCATTCTCGTCGGTCTTGAAAAAGCGGGAAATGAATTTCTTCCACTGGGAAAAAAGAAAATTCACCGGCGTCAGCACCCAAATCCACAGGCGAATAAAGGGGGCGCTGACCATGGCAAAGCGTTCCGGCGCATCCTTCGCCACGCTCTTGGGGGTGATTTCGCCAAAGATCAGAACCACGACCGTCACAACGACGGTGGAAATCGTCGCGCCCATGTCGCCGTAGAGACCGACAAACAGAAGCGTACCGATCGACGCAACCAGGATATTCACGATATTGTTTCCAATCAGGATGGTCGAGATCAGCTTATCGTAATTCCCCGCCAGCTTGAGCGTCAGTGCCGCTCTCCTGTTTCCGTTATCCGCGAGGACCTTCAGCCGAGTCTTATTTAAAGACGAAAATGCCGTTTCTGTCGCGCTGAAATAGGCGGACATGGCAATACAAATGACCATCGCCAAAATACTTCCCATATAATCCATACAAAACTCCTTGATTTTCTGTTCATCATCATTTCGTGCAAAAGCAGATTCAGCCCGCCCGCGTCAGCGGTCAGGAAACGCTCGTTCCTGTGCGCGCGGGCGGTCTTGACGTCTTTTTCCGCGCGTCAAAAAAGCATACCCGCGTCCCATGCCGCAGCAAAGGGCGCAGATATGCCGTATATGAACAGACCTGATCCTTGTTGTTGCCGGTATCGTCGCTACTGTCGTATTCCACGAACTCTTTCCTCCTTGCCGCTGTGCGTCGTATATGGATGACGCGCAGCCTTCTATATATTTATCATAGCATTTTTACGGTGTAGATTTGGTAAAGAAACGGGAACCGCGCAAGATCCTCACGCAAGGAAACTTGATGCGCTCCCTCTCATGGGGTATAATGAACCTGTAAAAAAACAAAGGAGACGCATGATGAAAAACCGCCAGCGGCAAAGAGATACTTTGTTTTCAGTCACCGTCTTTCTGAGCGCATTTGCCGTCAACCTTCTGATCCAGAAGCTCTTTACCACGCAGACGCTGGTTCCCATGATCTTTGTTTTCGGCGTGTTTCTGATTTCGCTGAAAACCCATGGATATGGCTACGGGATTGTTTCGGCAATCGTCAGCGTTTTCGCGGTGAATTTTGCTTTTACCTATCCCTATTATGCCTTTGACTTCTTTGTGGAAGAAAGCATCCTTTCCGCCGCAATCATGCTGATCGTCGCCGTTTCCACCAGTGCGTTGAACATTCGGATACGAGATCAGGAATTGCTTCGGGTGCGGGAACAGGAAAAACTGCGGGCAGAAAGCGAAAAAGAAAGGATGCGGGGTAATCTTCTGCGGGCGATCTCTCACGATCTGCGCACGCCCCTCACCTCAATATATGGCTCATCTTCCACGCTGATGATCAAATATGACGCGCTTCCCAAGGAACAGCAGCTCAAGCTGTTGGGGGAAATCCGGGAGGACAGCGAATGGCTCATCCGCATGGTTGAAAATTTGCTATCCGTCACAAGGATCGACGATTCAAAGGTCGAGGTTGTCAAAATGCCGACCGTTCTGGATGAGCTGATCGACTCGGTTCTGATGAAGTTCTCCAAAAAACATCCGAATCAGAAGGTAATCACCCGGATTCCGGATGATTTTGTCGATATTCCCATGGATTCCATTTTAATCGAACAGGTGCTGCTGAATCTTCTGGAAAACGCAGTGTTTCATGCGAAGGGAATGACGGAACTGAGCCTGTCCGTTTCCCTTGTGGAAAATCAGGCGGTATTTGAAGTCGCCGATAACGGCTGCGGCATTCCGGAGGATGCGCTTCATAAGATTTTTACCGGTAACTATGAAAAAACCGCTGCGCCGGTAGACGGAACGCGCAGCAATATGGGCATCGGGCTATCTGTGTGCGCCGCCATCATCAAGGCGCACGGCAGCGAAATTTTCGCAGAAAACAGGAAAAGCGGCGGCGCTGTATTCCGTTTTGCTCTGGAAAGAGGGGGTGACGACGATGGGCAATAACAAGTATAAAATTCTGATCGTCGAGGATGAAGCCAACATCCGCAGTTTCATCAGAGCCAATCTGGAAACCAGCGATTATCAGGTGCTCTGCGCGGAAACCTGTTCGCTGGGCATGATGATGTACGCCTCCCATCGTCCGGATCTCATCATTCTGGATCTCGGTCTGCCGGATCGGGACGGTCTTGATTTGATTCGGGAGGTACGAAAATCAGATGCTCTCCCCATCATTGTGCTTTCTGCCCGTTCCAACGAGAGGGACAAGGTGGAGGCATTGGATCTGGGGGCAAACGATTACATCACCAAACCGTTTGGAACAGAAGAGCTATTGGCTCGTATTCGCGCCGTTCTTCGCAGTCAGCGACATAGCAAAGAAAACGCGCCCAGCGGTAAATTTCAGCTTCAGGATCTGCTGATCGACTATGACAAACGGCAGGTTTTTGTCGGCAAAGCTGAAATTGACCTGACCCAAACGGAATACAACATCATGGCTTTGCTCTCTATTCACGCGGGAAAGGTGCTGACGTATGCCGCAATCATCCGTGCAGTCTGGGGATATTCGGATTATGGAAGCGTCAAAAAGCTGCAGGTCAACATGAAGAATATCCGAAAGAAAATGGGTGTAACCCCCGGTGAAAAGCGCTATATCATCAATGAGCTTGGCGTCGGCTATCGCATGCTGGATGATAGCGAGGTTGTTGCGGACGTCTTTCTTTGACAAGCATCTTTCAATTCGTTTGAAAAGTCAAAACCGCAAATTACCGCATTGAGTGGACTGCTTATAGATTCTCTATAAAGATGCTAATTGATACGTTTGTCAACGCCGTTTTCTTGTATGATGACAAGATGGTGCTGACCTATAATTTCCACGAAAGCACCGAAACAATTATGTTTGGGGAGCTGCAAGACGTTCTCCCTAACGGGTTTCGCGGTTCGGATATGGATTTGGCTTCCAAGCCAGAAACGTGCCTGATCGCAAGATCGGGCATTTTTCTTTGATAAAAAATATGTTTTTGCTTCAAAAGAAGCGCTGCATGTCGCGACGATGCAGCGCTTCTTTGTTTCCGAATTCACCCGTTATTCTGTTTTCAGCATTTCCAGCACCAAATCCACGATGTTTTCCGCGTCCTCCCGCTGGACGAGCAGGCCGATTTCGCCGTTCACATCGGCCAGAACGCTTTCGGTATCGAACGCGTAGAGCGTCAGCGAAACGTCGCCGCTTTCGAGGCGGAAGGTCAGCGCCATCAGCGGGCGATCCGTGTCGGGATCAAGGGTTGCGCCGGAGGATTTAAGCGCAGCTGCCGCGGAAAGCTGGATAAAATCGGAGCAAAGGCGAAAATCTGCACTTATCGCGGACAGGGGTACGCGCTGGAGGTCTGAAGCCGTCCCACGCGCGGCGCTCACGCTTTCACGTCCCGCTTTTTCATCAGTGCCCACGCCAGCGCAAACATTGCCGCAAGCCAGAGGATGCAGGACAGCACAAACAGCCCGTATTGGCCGGCAAGCGCGTCCTCCCTCCGGTTCGCGTTCATGCCCATCTGCATCAGCGCATAAGGCCAAAGCAGCGCGTACCCCTTTGAGCTGATAAAAAGGCCGACAATGCCGCCGAGCAGCCCCAGAAAAATCGGCACGGCAAAACTGCGGATGATCATTGCCAGCACCAGCTGCGCTGCGATCACGGCCAGCGCTCCCAGCGCGCCGCGTATCAGGAACAGCGGAAGCTCAATGGGCGGCCAGCCGGAAAAATGCGCAAACACCCTGCCGCAAAACACGTACAGAACAAAGACGAACGCGTGCGTCAGCAGCGCCAGCTTGGCGACAACCACAAATTTGGCGGTAAACAGGCACATCGGCTTCACCGGTGCGGTCATGATGAGGTTCCAGTTATGCCCCATGTGTTCCAGCCGCCAGAGATACGCCGCGTAAGCGGCCACCATCGCCGGATAAAAAAACAGCGAATAAAACAGCGTGTGCTGCGTCCACAGGCTGTACCAGCCGTCCGTCAGGATTTCCAGATTCTGCAAATAGTTGAACGTGCCATATCCGGCGGAAATGATCGGCAGAATCAGAAACATCAGCCAGATGGGCGACGCGTGCAGCTTTCGATTTTCAGCACATATGCAGCGCCTGAGCATGATTCAAACCTCCTCCCTCTGCACCCTGCGCCATGCCAGCGCAAAAAACGCCAGCCCCAGCGCCGCGGTAAAAAGCAGCAGCACCCAGTTCCATGGATGCGTGTCATAGCGCACAAAATGCGTCTCCCGGTTCCACTCGGCGACCTCATACGCGCTCAGCGGCTCAAAATAGCCCCACGGCACAAAATAGCTGACGACACGCGGCATGAACGCCGAAAACACGCCCAGCAGTGCGCCGACAATCCCCACGCAGAGCGCGGTCATCGGATTGCCGAACCGAATCATCAGCAGCAGTTCGGAAAAAAACAGCATCGCTTCCACCGCAAATGTGCAGACCGCCAGATAGACAAACTGTGCGGTCGAAAACGCTTCCGTGTAGCCATGAACTTGGCCCAGCAGCGCCGCGGCGCCCATTTCAATCGCCGTCATCAACGCCGTTTCCAGCAGCCCGAAGACCGCCTTGCCCATCAGCAGGCTCCGGCGGCTTTGCAGCGTATAGAGCAGCTTCATCGTGCCGCCCTTGACCTCCATATCCCACAGACGGCTGGCCAGCGCCGCCATTGCCACAGGCAACAGAATCGAATGAATGACCGGCAGGCTGTAAAACAGCACGCTGTATCCGTTGGCCAGCTCCTCTTCGCTTTCCGGCGATAGGCCGCCGACCCACAGCAGGATGATCAGCGGAACCAGCAGGCAGAGCAGCAGATCGTGCCGTCTGCGTGCCTTTTGCATTTCCACCCAAAAGATCATGTTACACCGCCTCCCCGCCGTTTTGGGTCAGGCTCAGGAAGATCTCCTCCAGCCGTCTGGTCTGTTCGTTCACCCCGACGACGCCCGCGCCGCTGTCGGCCAGCGCGCAAACCAGCGCCGCCAGCCGTTCATCCTCCATCGGCGGCAAGCGAAGCAGTCCCTCCTCTTCGCAAACCGCCACGCCGTTTTGTCGAAGCGCCGCCAGAGCGCGCGGCACATCCAGCACGCGCAGCAGGATATCGCCCCGGCTGTGGCGCTTCAAATCCCTCAGCGCCCCTTCAAAGAGCATTTTGCCGTGATGAATGATGCCGACCTGCGTCACCATCTGCTCCATTTCGCCGAGCAGATGGCTCGAAATGAGCACCGTCGCGCCCGTCGCCTCCGGCATGGATGCAATCAGGCTGCGCATTTCCTGAATGCCTGCCGGATCGAGGCCGTTGGTTGGCTCATCCAGGATCAGCAGGCGCGGTCTGCCCAGCAGCGCCGTCGCGATGCCCAGCCGCTGTTTCATGCCCAGCGAATACTGGCCCACCCGGCGGTTCGCGTCGCCCGTCAGGCGCACGATATCCAGCACGCGGTCAATCTCCCTGTGGCTCACGCCCTTCAAATCGCAGACGATGGCCAGATTCTCCCTTGCCGTCAAATGCAGATAGCCGGACGGCGATTCGATCAAGCTGCCCGTTTCCCGAAGCAGCTCGATGCGGCTTTCCTCGTCCAGCTTCCGCCCCAGCAGCTCCACGCTGCCGCTCGTGGGACGCGCCAGCCCCAGCATCATCTTCATGCTGGTCGATTTGCCCGCGCCGTTCGGCCCCAAAAAGCCGTAGACACACCCATGCGGCACGTGCAGATTCAAATGATCGACGACGCTCCGCCCGTGATACGCTTTGCACAAGTCCCGCGTCCGGACAGCCCATTGATTTTCCATCTTCATCAGCTCCTTTTCGCTTGATGAAGGCAGTATAGCGCGCCGGCCTTAATCCCCCTCAAACGCCGGCTTAATTTTCGCTTAATCTTGAAGCCGTTTTCTGGCGCGGCGCTTCAAAACGTGCTATCATAGCAGGCAGAAACGAAGATTTGAGGTGCTTGCATGCGTACCGTTTATGACGCGGATCTTCTGCTGGTGGATGACAATCCGGACCTGCTCCGCCTGCTGAGCGACCAGCTCTCCGGCGCGGGCTACCGCCATATCCGAACCGCCGCAAACTGCGCCGCCGCGCAGACCGCCTTTGCCTGCAAAACGCCGGAACTGATGATTCTGGATATCAACCTGCCGGATGGCGACGGCTTTTCGCTCTTCCGCTTTCTGCGCGAAAAAGTGGATGTTCCGGCGCTGTTTCTCTCCGCGCGCGACGCGGACGCAGACCGCCTGTTCGGCCTGGGGCTTGGCGCAGACGACTACCTGACCAAGCCGTTTTTGATGCAGGAGCTTCTGCTCCGCGTGCAGCATATTTTGCAGTGTGCCTACCGCACGGAACTTTCCCGCACCCGCCCATCCGCTCTGCGGCTCGGCGACCGGCAGGCAGATTTAAACGACGCCACGGTCACGTTATCCACAGGCAAAACGCTTTCCCTGACGGCGACGGAACGCGCGCTGCTGGAAAAGCTGGCGGAGAATCGCGGCCATATCGTGACTTACGACGCACTCTGCGCCGCCGTCTGGGGCGCGGACTACGCCGGATACGAAAACAGTCTCGGCGTTCATATCCGCCACCTGCGGGAAAAAATTGAGGCCGAACCCAGCCGCCCGCGCTGGCTGCTGACGGCCCGCGGCATCGGCTACAAACTGGCCGGGGAGGAAAGCCGATGAAGACCTTCGCGCGCCTGATCCGGCGCTATGTGTTTGCCGCCGTGGGGCTTGGGCTCCTGCTGCCGGCGCTTTGCATCGGCCTGCTCGTCTGGCTGGGCTGGCAGACCGGCCAGTATATGCCCCAATGGGCGTATTCCTCCGGCGCGATTGCGGATTCCATGGTGTCCACGGCCGACGGCCTGACTTTCGGCGCGGAACACACGCCCCAGGAATGGATGGACGGTTACGCGTGGGCCATGGCGCTGGATGATGACGGAAACGTGTTTTGGCACTATAACCTGCCCGATTTGCTGAATCGGCGATATGCGCCGACCGACGTCGCGCGGTTTGCCCACTGGTATCTGGCCGATTATCCGGTCTTCTGCTGGACGGAAGATTACGGCCTGTTCGTCATCGCCCTGCCTCAGGGCAGTCTGTGGAAATACAATTTTTACAGCGCGCCCGCGGTCATCACCCACCTGATTCACAGCATCCTGCCCGTCTGTTTCGGGCTGCTGGCCATCGGTCTGGCCGTCTGCTTCGCGCTGAGCTGGCGCAGCGCCCGCAGACTGCGAACCGTTTCCGCCGGGCTGGACGCGCTCGCCGATGGACAGCCCGTCCGCCTGCCCACAGAGGGTTTCACCGCAGAGCTAGCCGAAAAGCTGAACCAGACCAGCGCGCACCTGCAAAAGCAAAGCGAAATCATTGCCCGGCGGGATCAGGCGCGAACCCGGTGGATCGCAGGCGTGAGCCATGATGTCCGCACGCCGCTCGCCCTGATTCTGGGCTGGGCCGAACAGCTGGAGCAGGATTCCGCCCTGCCGGACGAGACGCGCCAGAAAGCCGGGAACATCCGCGTACAGAGCGAAAAACTCCGCGCGCTGATCGCCGATCTGAACCTGACCAGCAAGCTGCAATACGGCGCACAGCCCCTTCGGCGGGAGATGCTGACCGCCGGGCCGCTGATTCGCAGGATTGCAGCGAAATTCTGCGACAGCGCCGAAACCTGCGCGCTCTCGCTCGTTCAATCCGACGCGGCAGAACATGCTCAGCTTTGGGTGGACGGCGCCCTGCTGGAAAGGCTGCTGGATAATCTGCTGGGCAACAGTGTCCGGCACAATCCGCAGCCTGTTCAAATCCGGCTGCAAACCGACGTTTCCGGCGGCTTTCTCTGCATCATGGTTTCGGATGACGGCGCGGGTTATCCGCCCGACGTGCTCGCCGCGCTGCATGCGCCGGAGCCCCTGCCCAACGCCCCGCACATTCTCGGCCTGCATGTCGTGGAACAGATTGCCGCCGCGCACGGCGGAAGCGCTGTCTTCTCACAGGACACGCCGCACGGCGCAAAAGCCGTTGTGCGGCTTCCGTTGGCAGGGAAAGACGCAAGTATCTGATTCGATCAAAAATGCCCCCGACAGTTCAAAATACTGCCAGAGGCACTGTTATTGGAATCAAAAAAATCATCTCTTTCGAGATGACTTCCAGCCGGGCGATTCACTCCGGTTGGGCTTGACGGGGCCGACAAGGCCCTTTCTTGCGGCTCGACGCCGCTTCGGTCAGGCGGCTCTGACAGCCCGCCGGGCTGTCATTCACTACCGCCTCTTCTCGCCCTATCGGCCCCCAAAGGCAAAAAAAAATCATCTCTTTCGAGATGACTTCCAGCCGGGCGACTAACTCCGGTTTAGCTTGGTGGGGTCGATAGGGCTCGAACCTACGACCTCCACGATGTCAACGTGGCGCTCTGACCAGCTGAGCTACGACCCCAAGCACGTCATTTATTATACAGCACGTCCACATATCTGTCAACCCTTTTTTCACGCTTTTTTTGACAGTTTTTGAAACTTTTCGCATAAACGCGCAAAAAACAAAGCCCTGCAAGGGAAAAAATTCCGCAGAGCTTCGTTTTTCATTTCATGATCGCTTCGGCGGTCAAACGCTGAACGCGTCGAGCCACGCCTGCCCGGCCTTGATGCTCGCCTCTACGCGGTTTGGCGCAGGGCCGCCCGGCACGTCGCGCAATTCTACACAGGCGTGCATGGAGCAGGCTTCATACACATCCGCCTCAAACAGTTCGGAGAAGGTTTTCAGTTCATCCAGCGACAGATCCAGAATCGCCTTGTTCTCCTTCACGCAATGCAGCACCAGATGACCGATGACCGCGTGCGCGTCGCGAAACGGCATGCCCTTCTTGACAAGGTAATCCGCCGCATCCGTCGCGTTGGTGAAGCCGCCCGCCGCGCCGCGCGCCATGTTCTCCGTGTTGAAGGTGCAGGCCGCCAGCATCGCGTTGAACACGACCAGCGACTTGACCAGCGTATCGCGCGCGTCGAACAGCGCTTCCTTATCCTCCTGCATGTCCTTGTTATAGGCCAGCGGCAGCCCCTTGAGCGTGGTCAGCAGACCCGTCAGGTCGCCGTAGACGCGGCCCGTCTTGCCGCGGATCAGCTCGGCCACGTCGGGATTCTTCTTCTGCGGCATGATGGAAGAGCCCGTCGCATAGGCGTCGTCCATCTCCACAAAGCGGAATTCGTGGCTGTTCCAGAGAATCAGCTCTTCGCAGAAACGGGAGAGGTGCATCATGCACACGGAGGCAGCGTAGAGATAGTCGCAGACAAAGTCGCGGTCAGCCACGCCGTCCAGGCTATTCTGTGTGATGGCCGAGAAACCCAGCAGCTCCGCCACACGCTCACGGTTCAGCGGATAGGTCGTGCCCGCCAGCGCGCCGGAACCCAATGGCATCACGTCCGCGTGGGCGTAGACCTCCTTCATCCGCTGCATGTCGCGGGTGAACATCTGAAAATACGCCATCATGTGATGGCCGAGGGTGATCGGCTGGGCGCGCTGCAAATGCGTATAGCCGGGCATGATAGTATGCGTGTTCTTTTTCGCGATGGTCAGCAGGGTTTCGCAGAGTTCGCGCTGGAGCGACGCGGCTTCCTTCGCGGCGTCCTTGACATACATGCGGCCGTCGAGCGCCACCTGATCGTTGCGGCTGCGGCCCGTGTGCAGGCGCTTGCCCGCGTCGCCGATGCGCTCGATGAGCAGCTTTTCCACGTTCATGTGGATATCCTCCGCATCCAGCTCAAACTGTACCTTACCCGCCGCGATATCCGCTTCAATGCCTTTCAATCCTTCGACAATCGCGTCCGCGTCGGCTTGGGGAATGATCCCCTGCTCGCCAAGCATCGTCGCGTGCGCAATCGATCCGGCGATATCCTGATGATAAAGCCGCTTGTCAAAGGTGATGGAAGAATGGAAGTCATCGACAAGCCCGTCGGTTTTCTTTTCAAAGCGTCCGCCCCAGAGTTTCATGGAAACCTCCTTGTGTATGTAAAAAGGGGAACGTTGGGGCTTTGCCCCAAACCCTACCAAGAACCTGAGGTTCTTGGATTTCCCTCCTCCGCTTCGCGGCATGCCGCGAAGCGATGCGGAAGGTGTCGGGAACTCAGTTCCTGACCGGGGTTTGGGGCAGCGCCCCAAGCGTTCCCCTTCGGGATAACTTACTTTTCCAAACCGGCCTTTTCCTTCATCATGGCCTGAACCTTGAGCGGCAGACCGTAGAGGTTGATGAAGCCGGCGGCATCCTTGTGGCTGTACATCTCGCCGGAATCGCCGAATGTCGCGATGTCCTCCATGTACAGGCTGTACGGAGAGGTCACGCCCGCGCCGATGCAGTTGCCCTTGTAGAGCTTGAGCTTCGCCGTGCCGGTCACATACTTCTGGGTCACATCTACAAACGCGGACAGGCTCTCGCGCAGCGGCGCATACCACAGGCCGTTGTACACCAGCTCGGCAAACTTCACCGCCACCTGATCCTTGTAATGCGCGGTGTCGCGGTCAACGGTAATCTCTTCCAGATTGCGGTGCGCGGCATAGAGCAGCGTTCCGCCGGGGGTCTCGTACACACCGCGGGACTTCATGCCCACCAGACGGTTCTCCACCATGTCCGCAATGCCCACGCCGTTGCGCGCGGCGATTTCGTTGCAGGTTTCCAGCAGCTTCACCGCGTCCATCTTCTCGCCGTTGACGGCCACCGGAATGCCCTGCTCAAAGTCAATGGTCACATATTCCGGCTTGTCCGGCGCGTCTTCCGGATATTTGCAGATCAACGGCAGATCGCGCGGCGGCTCGTTGGCCGGATCTTCCAGATCGCATCCCTCGTGAGAGAGATGCCAGATGTTGCGATCCATCGAATACGGACGATCCTTCTTCACCGGGACGGGGATGCCGCGCGCGTCGGCATACTCGATTTCCTCTTCGCGGGTCTTGATATCCCACTCGCGCCACGGCGCGATAATCGGCATGTTCGGCGCAAACGCCTTGATGGAAAGCTCGAAACGCACCTGATCGTTGCCCTTGCCGGTGCAGCCGTGGCAGATGGCGTCGCAGCCTTCCTTCTCGGCGATTTCAACCAGACGCTTGGCAATCAGCGGACGGGCGAAAGACGTACCCAGCAGATACTTGCCCTCGTAGATGGCGTCAGCCTTGAGCGTCGGCCAGATGAAGTCCTCGACAAACTCCTTGCGCAGATCTTCAATATAAAGCTTCTCCGCACCGGTCTTCTTGGCCTTCTCGTGCAGCGGCGCAAGCTCTTCGCCCTGCCCCACGTCAGCCGCGCAGCAAACCACGGCGCAGCCGTAGTTCTCCTTGAGCCACGGGATGATGATGGACGTATCCAGGCCGCCGGAATACGCCAGCAGCACACGCTTGTAAGTCTTCTTATCCGCCATGATGATTCCCTCCATATATCCGCCCGGCGCTTTCGTCGGTGGAGTTGCTTGTTGATGGTATGGATTATAGCGCGTCGCTCATAAAAATGCAATACTTTTGATTAAATATTCCGTCCAAGTCCATGTTTTCATCAGCTTTATCTAGAAAATACCGTTTTCAAATGGATAAAAATACCGTCTGCACGTCTTTTTTATGCATAGCCGGATGTATATGCAGTTTTTGAAGAACATACGGCTTCGATTGACAGACAGCACAAAATACGTTAAACTGTTTTCTGAGAATTTGTGCGGTAAACAGATGAAGCAAAAGGCGGAGACTTTTTTGAGAATACTGGGCATTGACCCCGGTCTGGCGACAATGGGCTGGGGCGTGATCGAGGCGGACGGCTACCGGGAAAAGCTGGTGCAGTACGGCGCGCTGATTACCTATCCGCGCGACACCTTTCCCACGCGTCTGCGGTGCATTTACACCGGCGTGCAGGGGCTCTTGCAGACCTTCAAGCCGGACGAAATTGCGTTTGAGGAATTGTTTTTCTCCAAAAACGTGACGACAGGCATACAGGTCGGCGGCGCGCGCGGCGTGGCGCTGGTCGCCTGCCAGGCCTATACGGATAAACTGTTTGAATATACGCCGATGCAGATCAAGCAGGCGGTCGTCGGCTACGGCGGCGCGGACAAGCATCAGGTTCAGATGATGGTGCGGATGCTGCTGGGGCTCAAAGAGATTCCCCGGCCGGACGACGCGGCGGACGCGGTGGCCTGCGCCATCACCCACGCGCACGCGGGCGCGGGCCGCGAACATTTCAGAATTAAGTGAGGCTGTCATGATCGATTTTATTGAAGGCACGGTGGAAAGCAAAGCGCCGGGCGAGCTGGTCATCTGCGCGGGCGGGGTGGGCTTTCTTTTGATGTGTTCCAACGCAACGCTGGCGGAAGCGCCCGCGAAGGGCGAAAAATGGCGCTGCTACTCGGTGCTGAACGTGCGCGAGGACGCGATGGAGCTGTTCGGTTTCGCCTCCCGGCAGGAGCGCGCCATGTTTAAAAAGCTCTGTCAGGTGACGGGCGTCGGCGCGAAAACGGCGCTGGGCGTGCTCTCCGCTCTGCCGATGCGCGATCTGTCCGTGGCGATCGTCACCGGCGATGTGACGGCGCTCTCCCGCGCGCCGGGCATCGGCAAAAAGACGGCGCAGCGCATTGTTTTGGAACTCAAGGACAAAGTAGAACAGCAGGACGTTTCCGTCCCCGCCGGAACAGGCGCGCCTGCGGCTCCCGTCGTCGGCGACGCGCAGCGGGAAGCGCAGGCCGCCTTGCAGGCGCTGGGCTACACCTCCGCCGAGGCGGCGCGCGCCATCAACCTCGTGCGCGATCAGGCGGATACCGTCGATGCGCTGATTATGCTGGCCCTGCGCCAGATCGGTTCACTCTGACAAGCAAACACAACAAGGAGGCGTTATGATGAAACTGCCCGAAGACCCCGTCATGCTGCTGAGTTTTGTCAACATGAAACTGCGCGACCAATACGCGTCGCTGGATGATCTCTGCGACGATCTGAACGTTTTGAGCGTCGAGCTGGAAGAGAAGCTGGGCGAAATCGGCTATTTCTATAACGCCAAGGAAAACCGCTTTGTCTGAAAGCCGACCTGCCGGCATTCTGCGGACGCGCCATGCGCGCCCCTTGTTTGAAATGCGCTTTTTGGGGGATACACAACAATAGAGGTAAAGACATGGAAGAAGAAAGACTCGTGATGAGCGGCTTCCGCGAGGAAGAAGATGATCAGGAAGGCAGTCTCCGCCCCAAAACCCTGCGTGAATACGTGGGACAGCAGGCAGTGAAGGACAGCCTGAACATCTACATTCAGGCCGCCCGGCAGCGGCGGGATTCGCTCGATCACATTCTGCTCTACGGCCCGCCGGGTCTGGGCAAAACGACGCTCGCGGGCATTGTCGCCAGCGAGATGGGCCAAAACATCCGCGTGACCAGCGGACCGGCCATCGAGCGCGCGGGCGATCTGGCCAGCCTGCTGACCAACCTGTCCAGCGGCGACGTGCTGTTCATCGATGAAATCCATCGCCTGTCGCATGCGGTGGAAGAGGTGCTCTACCCCGCGATGGAGGATTACGCGCTGGATATCATGATCGGCAAAGGCCCGTCGGCGCGCAGCATCCGTCTCGACCTGCCGAAATTCACGCTCATCGGCGCGACGACGCGTGCGGGTTCGCTCTCCGCGCCGCTGCGCGACCGATTCGGCATCATTTTCCGCTTGCAGATGTACACGACCGAAGAGCTGATGCAGATTGTGCACCACTCTGCGGGCGTCTTAAACATTCAGGCGGAAGAGGACGGCGTGCGCGAGATTGCGCGCCGAAGCCGCGGTACGCCGCGCATTGTCAACCGCCTGCTCAAGCGCGTGCGCGACTATGCCCAGGTGCGCGGCGACGGCGTAATCACCAAACAGATGGCGCAGGAAGCCCTGACGCTGCTGGACGTGGACGATCTCGGCCTTGACCGTGTGGACAGGACGATCCTGACCACGATGATGAAGAAATTCGACGGCCGTCCGGTAGGTCTTGATACGCTGGCGGCGACGACCGGCGAGGACGCGGTGACGATCGAAGACGTTGTCGAGCCGTATCTGATGCAGCTGGGCTTCATCATGCGCACCCCGCGCGGACGCATCTGCACACAGGCCGCCTACGACCACATGAAAATCCCAATGCCTCAGTCCGGCAAGCTGGACGGGCAGACGAGTTTACTGGATTAACGGAGGGTTCGTTGGGGCGCTGCCCCAAACCCCGGAAGGAACCTGAGGTTCCTTCACCTCCCACATATTGCCTTGCGGCATGCCGCAAGGCAATATGTGGGGTTTAGGGTCTAAGACCCCAAGCAGGTTTGGGCGGCAGCCCAACGTAGCCCTTGCACAGAAAAGAGAGTTGCCATGAAAACCAGTGATTTTGATTATGAACTTCCGCAGGAACTCATCGCGCAAACCCCCGTCGAACCGCGCGATAGCAGCCGCCTGCTCGTCTACCATCGCGATACCGGCGCGGTCGAGCATAAAATCTTCCGCGACGTGATCGATTACCTCAACCCCGGCGACGTGCTCGTCATCAACCAGACGCGCGTCATCCCCGCGCGCCTGTACGGCGTGAAGGAAGGCACGGGCGGCGCAATCGAGTTTCTGCTCCTCCGCCGTCTCAACCTCACCGATTGGGAAGTCATTCTCAAGCCCGGCAAAAAGGCCAAGCCCGGCGCGCGCTTCGTGTTCGGCAACGGCGAGCTCGTCGCCGAAATCCTGACCATCAGCGAAGACGGCGGGCGCACCGTGCGCTTCTTCTATGAGGGCGTGTTCGAGGATGTGCTCGACCGCCTCGGCCAAATGCCCCTGCCGCCGTATATCCACGAAAAACTGGAAGATAAGACGCGCTACCAGACCGTCTATGCCAAGGTGGACGGCAGCGCTGCCGCGCCGACGGCCGGCCTGCACTTTACGCCGGAACTGCTCGAAAAAATCAAGCGGAAGGGCATCGACGTCGTGCCCGTGCTGCTGCACGTCGGTCTGGGCACATTCCGACCCGTCAAAGAGGAAGACGTGGCCGACCACCATATGCACAGCGAATATTACGAGGTCACGCCTGAACAGGCGGCCGCGATTAACGCCGCCCGCGCGCGCGGCGGCCGCATCGTCTGCGTCGGCACAACGAGCGTGCGCACGCTGGAAACCGTCTCGACGGAGGACGGCATCGTGCACCCCGGCAGCGGCTTCACCCAGATTTTCATCACCCCCGGCGTGAAGATCAAGGCGGTGGACGCGCTCATCACCAACTTCCACCTGCCGCAGAGCACGCTGCTCATGCTCATCTCCGCGCTGATGGGCCGCGAAAACGCGCTGGCCGTCTATAAGCAGGCCGTGGAAGAAAGATACCGCTTTTTCTCCTTCGGCGACGCGATGATGATTACCGGCGAATCGAAAAAGAACGGCTAACCCCTCCCCCCATTTTCGCCCATTTGTGGCATAGCCAATCCACACTTTTCCGCGTATAATAGATATAATTTCACGCCCCGTGCGGGGGCAGACACGAAGGAGTGAATCACGATGGGATACAAACTGTTCAGCGACGTGACGGCCGACGTCAGCGAAGAGCTGATGCGCGGCATGCCGGAAGTCGAGCTTGTGCCGATGCAGGTAGAGCTTGGCGGCGAAAATTATATCTACGGCCCCGGCGGCGATTTGACCGTCGAGCATTTCTATGCCGAGCAGCGGGCGGGCAAGTTTGCCAGCACATCTCAAATCAATCCGATGGTCTATCGCGAGTGTTTTGAAAAGACGCTCAAGGCGGGCGAAGACATCCTCTACCTGTGCTTCTCCTCCGGCCTGTCGAGTACGCTGCAATCCGCCAACCTGTGCGCGCAGGAACTTCGCGAGGAATACCCGGAGCGCAAGCTGATCGTCGTGGATACCCTCTGCGCCGCCGTCGGCGAAGCGATGCTCGTCCGCGAAGCCGCCCGCAAGCAGCAGGAGGGCCTGACCATCGAAGAGCTGGCCGCGTGGGTGGAAGAAAACCGCCTGAAAATCTGCCACTGGTTCACCGTCGATTCTTTTGATCACCTCAAGCACGGCGGACGCGTTTCCGCCGCGGCGGCGGCCGTCGGCACGATGCTGCAAATCAAGCCTCTGCTGCACGTCGATGAGGAAGGCAAACTGCGCGTGGCCGAAAAGCCGCGCGGCCGCAAGCAGGCCATCCGCACACAGGTCGCGCACATGAAGGAAGGCTGGACGCCGGAAATGGGCAAGCTGGTCGTCATCGGCCACGGCGACTGCCCGGACGACGTGGAGCAGCTGCGTCAGGCCGTGCTCAAAGAGTTCCCCGACGCCGACATCCGCGTGGCGTATATCGGCCCGGTCATCGGCGCGCACACCGGCCCCGGCATGCTGGCGCTGATCTACTGGGGCATGAATCGGTAACTCCTTCAGTCTGCTTCGCTGACAGCTCCCTCTGAGAGGGAGCTTTTATTTTAAAAAGCAACTTAAGCCAAATTCAAAACGCTTAAGTGTCTGCCGAAAGGCAGACGGAAGGAGTCATTTATCCGTTGCAAAACTGTCAACCAAGGCGTATAATGGAAATCGTGCTTTTTTGCGCTTTAAATCAACAACAAAGGAATTTGCAGCCATGCGTTTTCAAACCGCTCACACCCCAAACTCCCTCACCGAAGGCCCGATTGCGCAGACGCTGATCGCCTTCGCGCTCCCGCTGTTTCTGGGCAACCTGTTTCAGCAGCTGTACAACACGGCGGATTCTCTGATCGTCGGCAACTTTCTGGGCAGCGAGGCGCTGGCCGCGGTCAGCTCCTCCGGCAACCTGATTTTCCTGATGGTCGGTCTGGTCAACGGCATTTCGATGGGTGCGGGCGTGGTCATCGCGCGTTATTTCGGCGCGAAGGACTACGACCGCATGCAGAAGACCATCCACACGCTGCTGGCGTTCGGCCTCGTCGCGGGCGCGCTGCTGACGGTCATCGGCATGATGCTCTCCCCCGTGATGCTGCGGCTGATGGATACGCCGGAAACCGTTCTGCCCAACTCCATCAGCTATTTCCGCACATATTTCACCGGTTCGCTGGCCTTTGTGCTCTACAACATCTGCATGGGCATCCTGCAGGCGGTCGGCGACAGCCGCCATCCGCTGCAATACCTGATTATTTCCTCCATCGTCAACATCGCGCTCGACTTGCTGTTCGTCGGCGTATTCCACATGGGCGTGGGATCGGCGGCGGCGGCGACGGCCATTTCGCAGCTGGTAAGCATGAGCCTGTGCATGATCCGCCTAATGCGCAGCGACCGCGCCTACCGCGTCAATCTGCGCAAGATCCGTTTCGACGGGCGCGCGCTTCGTGAGATTCTGCAAAACGGCCTGCCCGCCGGTTTGCAGAACAGCATCATCTCCATCGCGAACGTCGTCGTGCAGAGCAACATCAACCAGTTCGGCGCGGCGGCGATGGCCGGCTGCGGCGCGCACAGCCGCATCGAGGGCTTCGGCTTCCTGCCCGTCACCTGCTTCACGATGGCGCTGACCACGTTCGTCAGCCAAAATCTCGGCGCAAAGGCGTATGACCGTGTGAAAAAAGGCATCCGCGTCGGCATTTTCTGCTCGATGACGATCGCAGAAACCATCGCCCTGCTGATCTTCATCTTCTCCCCGAAGCTCATCGGCCTGTTCACCAGTGACGCGCAGTCCATCGCCTTCGGCGTGATGCACGAGCGCACGACCACGCCGTTCTTCTTCCTGCTGGCGTATTCGCACTGCATGGCCGCCATCTTCCGCGGCGCGGGCAAATCCACCGTGCCGATGCTGGTGATGCTGCTGTGCTGGTGCATCATCCGCGTGACCTACGTCACCTTCGCCGTGAAATTCTTTCCCGTACTGCAAACGGTCTCCTGGGCCTATCCGATCACCTGGGGCCTGAGCACGCTGGTGTTCACGCTTTATTACTTCAAATCCGACTGGATGCACGCGTTCGAGAAGCGCGAAAGAAGGGCCTGATTTCCTCCCGCCGATTGCAGAATCGGCGGTTTTTTGGTCGCGCCGCGTTCCTATAAGCGGTATGAAATGCGCCGCCCGTCTCTCCCGTTTCTCCCTGTAAGCCAACGCAAACAGTTTGTTTTGCTGAATACTGCATTTTCCATCCGTATTTTTTTGCACCTTTCAGCTTTTCAAGCGAAATCGTTTATGATATACTATATGATTGTTTGAAAGTAGCCTGGGAGCGCGTCTGCCGCTCCTTTCCATCATCCCAAGGAGGATCAACCATGCCTGATACGCCGATGCCCGGTTCGCTCGCGGCTGAAACCGCCCGCCGCCGGACGTTTGCCATTATCTCCCACCCGGACGCCGGCAAAACGACGCTGACCGAAAAGCTGCTGCTGTATTCGGGCGCGATTCGTACCGCCGGTTCCGTCAAAGCCCGCAAGAGCGACAAACATGCCACCAGCGACTGGATGGATATCGAGAAACAGCGCGGCATTTCCGTGACCTCCTCGGCCATGCAGTTTGAATTTGACGGCTATCACATCAACATTCTCGACACTCCCGGCCACCAGGACTTCTCGGAGGACACCTATCGCGTGCTCGTCGCGGCGGACAGCGCCGTGATGCTCATCGACGCGGCCAAGGGCGTCGAGGCGCAGACCATCAAGCTGTTCAAGGTCTGCCGCCTGCGCAACATCCCGATTTTCACCTTTGTCAACAAGATGGACCGCGCGGGCAAAGACCCGTTCTCCCTGATGGAGGAAATGGAGCAGGTGCTCGGCATTCGCGCCTGCCCGATCAACTGGCCCATCGGCACGGACGGCGACTTCAAGGGCGTTTACCACCGCGACACACAGATGGTGGAGCTGTATGAATCCGGCGACCACGGCAAAACGCGCGTGGAAAAGCAGGATGTGCCACTTGACGACCCTCAGCTGCCGGAGCTGCTCGGCGACCGGCTGTACAAGCGCCTGATGGACGAAATCGAGCTGCTGGATATCGCGGGCGATTCGTTCGATCTGGATCTTGTGCGCAAGGGCGAGCTGACGCCGATGTTCTTCGGTTCGGCCATCACCAACTTCGGCGTCGAGCCGTTCCTGACCCGCTTCCTTGAGTACTCCACCCCGCCCGCCTCGCATGAGAGCGACATGGGGCTGGTGGAGGCCGACGATCCGGATTTCTCCGGTTTCATCTTCAAGATTCAGGCCAACATGAACCCGGCGCACCGCGACCGACTGGCCTTCATGCGCATCTGTTCGGGCGTGTTCACCAAGGGCATGACCGTCTGGCACAGCGGCACGAACAAGATGATTCAGCTCAAGCAGCCGCAGCAATTCATGGCGGACGAGCGCGAAGCCGTTGAAAACGCCTATCCGGGCGACATCATCGGTCTGTTCGACCCCGGCATTTTCGCGCTGGGCGATTCGCTCTGCACGGGCAAAAAGCGCCGCTATCCGGGCATTCCGGTGTTCGCGCCGGAGTTCTTCGCCCGCGTGAGCAGCATCGACAGTCTCAAGCGCAAGCAGTTCGTCAAGGGCGTTTTGCAGCTGAGCGAGGAAGGCGCGATTCAGACCTTCAAGCGGCCGGGCATCGGCTTTGAGGAGATCATCGTCGGTGTGGTCGGCGTGCTTCAGTTTGAAGTGCTGGAACACCGTTTGAAGACGGAATACAACGCCGAAATCCGCCGCCAGCAGCTCCCCTACCGCTTTGTGCGCTGGATCACCAAAACACCGAAAGCGATCGAGGATTTGAAGCTTTCCAGCACCTCTTCGTTAGCGAAGGACGCGCGCGACCGCGACGTGATTCTTTTTGAAAACGAGTGGTCAATTCGCTGGGCGCTGGAAAACAACGAAGGCCTGGAGCTGGCGGAAACCGCGTCGAGGCTGGGGTGATGTCGGGGCTTTGCCCCGAACCCCAGCAGGAACCTGAGGTTCCTGCACCTCCCGCTTCTTTATCGCTTCGCGATAAAGGACATCAAATCATCCTTTATACGGGAAGTCCAGAAACCTCAGGTTTCTGGCGGAGTTTGAGGCAGAGCCTCAACGTCCCCCCGTTTACCATCAACCATATAGAAAGAAGGGCTTCCATTTGGAAATGATTCGTGAGAACATCCGCAATATCGCTATCATCGCGCACGTTGACCACGGCAAAACCACGCTCGTCAACGAAATGCTCAAGCAGGGCGGCGTTTTCCGCGAAAACCAGCAGGTCGCCGACCGCGTGATGGACAACAATGCCATCGAAAAAGAGCGCGGCATCACCATTCTGGCGAAGAATACCTCCATGTATTATAAGGACGTGAAGATCAACGTCGTCGATACCCCCGGCCACGCCGATTTCGGCGGCGAGGTTGAGCGCGTGCTCAAGATGGTGGACGGCGTGCTGCTGCTCATCGACTCGTTTGAAGGCCCGATGCCGCAGACCCGTTTCGTGCTCCAGCATGCGCTGGCGCTCGGCCTGCCGGTCATCATCGTCATCAACAAGATGGATCGTCCGGACGCGCGCTGCGAAGAGGTCTATAACGAGGCGTTCGACCTGATGATCGACCTCGGCGCGGACGAGAGCCAGCTCGATACCCCGGTCGTTTACGCCAGCGCCCGCGCGGGCACGGCGACCCTCGACCCGAACGAGCCGAGCAGCGATCTGCGTCCGCTGTTTGAAACCATCCTTCAATACATTCCCGCTCCGAAGGGTGATCCGGATGCCCCGGCGCAGATGCTCATCTCCACCATCGACTACAACGAGTTCGTCGGCCGTATCGGTATCGGCCGCATCACCCGCGGCACGCTCAAGCTCAACAGCATGGCGACCCGCTGCAATAACCTCAACCCCGATCTCCACGAGAACTTCCGCCTGAGCAGCCTGTTCGCGTTCGAGGGCCTCAAGCGCGTGCCGGTCGAAAGTGCCAGCATGGGTGAAATCGTCGCCGTCACGGGTATCGAAGATATCATGATCGGCGATACCATCTGCGCGCCGGATGCCGTCGATCCGCTGCCCTTCGTCAAGATCACCGAGCCGACCGTCGCCATGACCTTCTCCGTCAACGACAGCCCGTTTGCCGGCCGTGAGGGGACTTACGTCACCTCCCGCCACCTGCGCGCCCGCCTGATGCGCGAGCTTCAGACCGACGTTTCCCTCCGCGTGGAGGAGACCGACTCCGCCGATTCCTTCCGCGTCAGCGGCCGCGGCGAGCTTCACCTCTCCGTCCTCATCGAGAATATGCGCCGCCAGGGCTATGAATTCCAGGTTTCCAAGCCGGAAGTGCTGTTCCACTACGACGAGAACGGCAATAAGCTGGAGCCGATGGAAAAGATGGTCGCCGACGTGCCCAGCGAGTACGCGGGCGCCGTCATCGAGAAAATCGGCCGCCGCCGCGGCGTGCTGGATAACATGACCGGCACCGACCGCGTGCGCCTTGAGTTCACCGTGCCGAGCCGCGGCCTGTTCGGCTACCGCAGCGAGTTCATGACCGATACCCGCGGCGAGGGCGTCATGAGCGCCGTGTTCGATCACTATGAGCCGTATAAGGGCGATATCCCGCACCGTAACGTCGGCGCGCTGGTCTCCACCGAAACGGGCGACGCGGTCATGTACGGCCTGTTCTACGCGCAGGATCGCGGCACGCTGTTCTGCGGCCCGAATACCGCCGTCTATACCGGCATGATCGTCGGTCAGAACGCGCGTCAGGGCGATATCGACGTCAATGTCTGCCGCCAGAAGCACCTGACCTCCATCCGTAACGCTGCCGGCGCTGAGACCGCGATGAAGCTTACCTCCATGCGTACCCTGACGCTGGAAGAGTGCCTGGAGTTCATCGATGACGATGAGCTGCTGGAAATCACCCCCAAGAGCCTGCGTATGCGTAAGCGTGTGCTCGAAACCGAACTCCGTAAGAAGCTCGCCGCTAAAAAGCGCGCCGAAGCCAATAACTGATAGATTTCGGTTTATCGCCGCGAAGCGAAGAAGGGAGTCTGAGGGGCACGCCCCTCAGGCAGGTATGGGCGGCAGCCCATCGTCCCCCATCGCGAAGCGATCCATAAAAAAACAGAGTTTCAGAGCAGACTGCGAAGCAGTCTACGATTGAAACGGCTTCAAACTGTAAATCCATTCGTCCGACCGAGCTTCCCCCGGTCGGATTTTTTTGTATATCTCCCACTCCTCAGCCCGCATTGCCTGTTTCGCCGCTTTCTGCTATAATCATCCTCAAAGGAGGCACTTTCATGAGCACAATCGTCTTTTTCTGCATCCCCGCCTACGGCCACACCAACCCGACGCTAGGCGTTGTGCGTGAGCTTGCCGCGCGGGGGCATAAAGTCGTCTACTATTCCTATGACACCATGCGCAAGCCGATTGAAGCGGCGGGCGCGGCGTTTGTCTCCTGCAACGCTTACGACGCGGAGCAACGCCTTTCCCCCAAGGACGGCGAACGATTAGGCAGAGATTTGGCTTTTTCCACCCAAGTGCTCGTCGATACCACGCTGGCGCTCGACAACGCGATTCTGAGCGACATGCGCGCGCTTGCGCCGGATTGCATCGTCGCGGATTCTATGGCGCTCTGGGGCAAGCTCATCGCCAAAAAGCTGGACATTCCGTTCGTGTCCTCCACAACGACGTTCGCCTTCAACCGCTATTCCGCGAAAATCATGAAGCAAAGCCCCGCTCAGCTCTTTGGCATGCTCGTCTCCATGCCGAAAATCGGCAGGGAAATCAAGCGCCTGCAAGCGGCGGGCTATCCGGTCAAGAGCGTGCTGGATATCATTCAAAACGACGAAAACCTGGATACGCTTGTCTATACCTCGCCCGAATTTCAGCCGTGCGCCGACACGTTTCCCGCCGCGCACTATGCTTTCGTCGGCCCGTCCATCCGCCCGGCGGAAATGCGTATGGAGAAGTCCGCGCAGCCGCTTGTCTACATCTCGCTGGGCACGGTTGTCAACGATCAGCTTGCGTTTTACCAGCAATGCGTCGCCGCACTGGCGGACGGCCCCTGCCGCGTCATCCTCTCCATCGGCGAACAGGTGAAGCCCGCCGCGCTGGGCACGCTGCCCGGCAACGTCGAAGTCCACGCGCATGTGGATCAAATCGCCGTGCTGCAAATCGCCGACGTGTTTCTCACCCATTGCGGCATGAACAGCGCCAGCGAAGCCCTGTATTTCGGCGTGCCGCTGGTCATGTTTCCGCAAACGCCGGAGCAGGGCGGCGTGTGCACGCGCGTGCTTGAGCTTGGCGCAGGCGTGAAGCTCGACAAGCCGGAAGCTGCATCCATCCGGAAAGCGATTGACAAAGTGCTTTCCAACTCCACCTATCGTGAAAAAGCCGCCGAAATCTCCAAGGGCTTCCGCAGATGCGCAGGCGCAAAGGGCGCGGCGGAGAAGATTTTGTCGGTTATCAGTAAATAAAGAAAAGCATGGCTCGTCGTGAGTCATGCCTTTTTTGTCATTTATCCCTGTAATGCGTTCCGCATAACAAATACTATCCACTTTCTTTTAGACTGACGGTTCTTTATCAATCTCCAAACCGTAAAAGCTTATGGTACATGAACAACCTCCTGTTTTGTTTCATACGCCATACGCCGTTTTTTCATTTTTGGTCTCTTTTTCTATTTTTTACTTTGTTTAATTTCTTCCGTTATCATTCAATTTGTCATAGACTGCCAAACTTGCCCTCCGCCTATTTACAACAACCGCTCTCTTGTGTTATCATCTCTGCCAACAGAAGGAAAGCGCCGCAAAGCAGGCGTGAGCCGCTTCTGTTGATATAAGTTTCTGTTCCTGTATAGACAGAAAAAGGAGGTCTTTTTGATGCTCAATGCGAATGTTGCTTTTGCGAACGGCGCAAATCATATCGGCGAGGTGCGCACGGTTTCCGTGCGGGAACTGGCCGGTGTGGCGGGCTTCATCTTCGGGATGGCGGTTTCCGTTGCCTTTGCGACGGGCCTTGCCCAGCTGATTGCGATGCTGTAAGCGGCCTGAAGCCGCATGCACATCCGCCCACGTGTGCCGGCTCTCAATAAGGGGCGCACGCAGGCGAACTTTGTGTAATTCCTCATAAAGAAAAAAGACCGAAGTCTGCGGCTGAACCGGCGCGCAGCTTCGGTCTTTTTGCGTTCACAAAATCATCGCCATCAGCCAGCAGACGAGCGCGCCCACCGCGGGATAGAAAATCAGCGTCACCAACCATTTCTTGACGTGCACCTTCACGGGGATATACGGCATCAAATCCTCCGTCCCCGGAATCACCCACGCCTTCGTATGGCCCACCCAAAGGCCGTCGATGCAGATTCGGTCAAAGAATCCCATGATCCAGAAAATCGCCACCAGCTGCAAAAAGCTTTGCTCAAAGCCCCGCGCGCCGTTGATGACAAACACGCAGATCATCGTATAGCCGAAGTAGAACAGCAGGCCGCCCAGCTTAAAGCGCTTGCCCCCTTTTTTAATATCCGCTTCCGTGGTCAAGCCCAGCTTGACCGCCCTGTCCTGAACCGCCTTATCATACAGAAAAACCATATGCACCGCACCGTTTCGGATTCCCCACGCGCAGCTGAGATACAGGCATACGCTCAAAATGATGCCTTCGATGATAACCTTCATTACAAAGTTCCTCTCTTGTGCTGCGATTATTTTTCCTTAAAGAAGATGCCGATCATCACGCCGCCCAAATCGTTGGGCGAAATGACCTGCTGCAATTCCCATCCCTCGGCGACAAGCGCGTTGATGTTCTCTTCCATCTGCGCCAAATCCTTGTCGCGGGACATGTGAATGGCCTTGTTCAGATTGACGACTTTGTATTCTTTCATGTGTTTTTTCTTCCGTTCGGGGGCGTTTTTTTACACGTCTCCATTTTTGATATAGGTCGAATCCGACAGCACGACGATGTTTCGCGCTTTCAGCTCCTGCCGAATCAGCAGCATGAACCGATAATAGACGTCCCAATAGGCTTCGGTCGGCACGTAGACGCGCGCGACGTATTCAATCGCGCCCGTCTGATAGGCGTTGATGCCGACGAACGGCGGCTCGGCGGATTCATAGCCCTCCGCAGCACGCTTGCAGGCCGCCATCAGCGCCTCCAGCGCCGTGTCGGTGTCGATTTCAAAGCCGAGCCAGAGCTTCGCGTCCACGCGCCGATACGCCTTTTCCGTATAATTGACGATGCGTTCGGCAGAAAGCTCCTTGTTGGGAATCATCACGGTCTTGTTATCCGGCGTGACCAGATGAGTATACATCAGCCCGATTCGTTCCACCGTGCCCTCCGCCTTCTCCGTGCTGATGAAACTGCCCGCGGCAAACGGCTTGGCGAGCAGAATCACCATGCCGCTGACCACGTTCGCCAGCACATCCTGCACGGAGAGCGAAACGGCCAGCGCGAATAAACTCAGCAGCGCCACCAGGCTGGTAATCGGCACATCCAGCTGACCCGCCACCATCGTGACGAGCACGATGACCATCACAATTCGCGCCGCCGCCGTCAGAAAGCTCAGCATCGCCTTATCCAGCGGCAGTTTGGCCACCAGCCGGTTGAGCGCCCGCATGACGATTTTGATGACGACTGCGCCGATGACGAGCGTCAGCCCCGCGCCGAGCCATTTATCCATCGTTGCGTTGTGCAGCGCGCCGACGACCTCTGTCACCTGTTCCGGCGTAAACGCTTCTTCCGTATTCATGCCTCAGCCCTTCCAAGCGCCACGCCTTCGCACGCGCCCAGCGTGAGCGTCACATAGCCGCCCTGCACCTTATGCGTTTTGCCGCTGAGCAGGTCGCAAACCGTCTTGCAGGCCGCCAATTCTTCCGGCACGCGCACCATGCGGCGAATCGCCTGATCGGTCGTATTCAGCGCGCAAAGCACCGTTTCCTTTTCCGTCTGCCGTAGATAGGCATACAGGCCGTCCTCGCCGACTTCCCACGTCTTGAGCGTGCCTTCGCGCAAAACCTCGCTGGCGTTTCGCATGTGCGTCAGACGCTTGTAATAGGCCAGCATCGCGTTGCCGTTCACCTTGTCCCACGTCATGCTCCGTCGGCAGTCCGGATCGGGGCCGCCGCGCATGCCCAGCTCGTCGCCGTAATAGATCACGGGCACGCCGGGATGCGTCATCTGGAAAAACGCCGCCGCGCGCATGGATTTCACGCGCCCGCCGCAGCGGGTCAGCATGCGCGCCGTATCGTGGCTGGACAGGAAATTCCACATGGAGTTCTGCACCTCCTGCGGATAGAGCATCATCGCGCGGTTGATGCCCGCGTCGAACTGCGCCAGCGACCAGCGGCGGTCGGCAAAGAATTTCCAAATTGCTTCGGAGAGCACGTAGTGCATCGTGCCGTCGAACATGTCGCCGACGGTACACCACTCGCGCGAATCATGCCAGCACTCGGCGATCATGATCGCATTCGGGTTTGCCGCCATCACGGCGCGGCGGAACTGCCGCCAGAAATCGGGGTAGACCTCCGGCGAAACGTCCAGCCGCCAGCCGTCCACATGCGCTTCCCGCAGCCAATAGCGCCCCACGTCGAGGAAATACGCCGCGCAGGCCTCGTTCTGCATATTCAGTTTGGGCATGTAGGCCCACTTCTCGCCGAAAGTCATATAGCCGCAGGGATACTGCTCGCCGAAGAAGAACCAGTCGTAGTATTCCGAACCCTTGCCCTTCTCCATGGCGTCCTTAAACGGCGCAAAGCCAAGGCCACAGTGGTTGAATACGCCGTCGAGCACAATGCGGATGCCCTTTTCATGCAGCGCGTCGGCCAAATTGCGCAGATCCTCCAGCGTGCCCAGCAGCGGATCGATCTGATAATAGTCGAACGTGTTATAGCGGTGGGACGTGTCGGACAGGAAAATCGGCGTCATATACACCACGCCTACGCCCAGTTCGGCCAAATACGGCACAGCTTCCAGAATGCCCTTAAGGTTACCGCCGAAGCGGTATTCGTTCGCCACACGCTTGCTGCCCCACGGCTCGACGGTCTCTTCGCCCGGCACATCCACGCGACGGAAGCGATCCGGGAAAATCTGATAGCCGACGCACCCGCGCGCCCATTGCGGCTTCTCTTTGGCCGGGTAGGCGTGCGCGTAGTGGAAGCCATTCACCCATTCGGGCTTCTCCGGCACGGCGCGCGTGCCGTCCGCGTCGTGCAGCAGCGTCACATCGCCCGCGCGCAGGATAAAGGCATAGACAATGCGCGGGTCGTGCGGCCGAAACACCGCCTGCCAGACCTCGTGGTTCTCGTCGCGCCACATGCGCTCCATCGGCGTATCCGTCGCGCGGGCAAAGGGTTCGCCCTCGGCGTAGTGATCGGCATGGCGCAGCGTCACCGCGTCAAACTCGTTTGCGGCGGTCGTCAACCGGATGCAGACGCGCCCGTCGCTGAGCGTATGGCGGTCTTCCAGCCACGGCATGTGGCGAATTGCGGCAATTTGCAAGCTCTTCATGTTTTTTCCTTTCTCACGCGCGGCACAATGTAGAAATCAATACTAGATTGTGCCGTACAATGGTTGACATACTTCGCAAAAAAACTTATAATAATAAAGAAAACAGATTTTGAACTGACGGAAATTGGGAGGCCCTTATGATGATGATTCTTGCCGACAGCTGCTGCGACTTATCCCCCGAACTGCTCAAAAAGACGCAGGCCAGAGTCGCGCCGTTGACCATTACCATAGACGATACGCATTACGTGGACGACGGCACGGTAGATATCCCGCCGTATCTGGCTGCGATGAAGGCCAGCAAAAACCCGGTTCGCTCCGCCTGCCCGTCCCCGGATCTTTACGCCGAGGACATCAAGGCGGCGGACGACGACTGCTTCATCATCACGCTGTCCTCCAAGCTTTCCGGCTCGCACAACGCGGCGGTGCTGGGCGTTCAGCTCGCAGAGGAAGACATGCCGGAAAAAAAGGTTCACGTCTTTGACAGCGAAAGCGCCAGCGCGGGCGAAACCTATCTCGCGCTGATGATTCACGACCTCATCGCCGCAGGCAAGAGCTTTGAGCAGATTGTCGAAACGGTTGAAGAGAAAATCCGCTCCATGCACACGCTGTTCGTGCTGGATTCGCTGGATAACCTCGTCAAAAATGGCCGCATCAGCAAGACTGTCGCCCTGCTGGCCAACGTGCTTTCCATCCGCCTGCTGATGAGTGACGACGGCCACGGCGCCATTAAAAACATCAGCAAGGCGCGCGGCATCAAGGGCGCGCTCACGCAGATGGTGGAAACCTGCCGCAAGCACACCGAGGGTCTCGCGGCCGCCTCCCAGCGGCTCGTCATCTCCTACTGCAACTGCCCGGAACGCGCGCGGCAGGTGCGCGATATGATCCGCGAAAAGTGCCCCGCCATCGGCGAAATCGTCATGACCCCGACTTCCGCGCTCTCCTCGATGTACGCCAACGACGGCGGCGTCGTTATCGCGTATTGATCTACTCGGTTTAAAAAGGACTCTTTTTCGAGCTTTCGGGAAAGAGCCCTTTTTTTATACGTCTACTTCTTCAGTCAGCGAAGCTGGCTGAAGAAGTCACCTGCAAATGGCCTTCAAGTCGCCGAACGTCTTCATCGCATACGTCGCCATGCCGCAGGCCGCCGCCTCGCCGAGGCCCGCGCTGTCAAAGCCGCCCGAAACGGCCGCCTGAATGCCCGCCTTCGCGTCCTCCACGACAAGGCAATCTGCCGGTTTCATGTCGATAAAGTCCGCCGCCATCAGGAAAACCTGCGGATCGGGCTTGCTGCGGGTGATGTTCGTGCCGTCGGAAATCGCGTCAAAGTAATCGCCCAGCCCCAGACGCGCGAGAATGAACTTCGTGTTTTTGCTGGAAGAACCGATCGCCAGCTTCAGCCCCATGCCGCGCAGCGCGTCCAGCGTCTCTTTCACCTCGGCGGACAAATCCGCCGGGGACATGTTCGCCAGCAGCTGCCGGTAAAGGTTGTTCTTCTCCTCCGCCAGCGCCTCTTTCTCCGCCTGCGTCATCTGGCCGTCATAGCGCTCCAGAATGATCTCCAGGCTGTCCATCCGCGAAACGCCGCGCAGACGGTTGTTGATCGTCTCGTCAAAGTAAATGCCGAGCTTGTCCGCAACCGCTTTCCACGCCTGGTAATGGTATTTGTCCGTGAAGCAGATCACGCCGTCCAGATCAAAGATCACGCCCGTATATTTTCCCATGCTTTTTCACGCTCCTCACGTTGATTTGCTTTCATTATACCCGTTTTTGCAGTCCATGTCCACAACAGTCTGAAAAAACGCGGCCATGTCAAAGCACAGCCGCGTTTCCGTCCATCGTTTTTGGAACAGACGCATTTTTTCGCTTTTTCGGGGTGTTAAGCGCCCGTTAAGGTTTATTCTTCCTTCTTTGCGGTGAAATGGCCGAGCGCATATATCACGCCGATGATGATGACCATCACCGCAAAAATGCCCAGCATGCCCTCGCCCATGAACACCAGCGAGTTAAGAAAAGCCTGTATATTGAGCTTCATAATCCGTGCCTCCTTTTACACCAGCGGCCCGACGAGCGCCAGAATGATACCGCCCGCGATGACGGAGGCCACCTGACCCGCCACGTTCGCGCCCGCCGCCTGCATGAGGATGAAGTTGTAGGGGTCTTCTTCCTTCGCCATCTTCGCAATCACGCGGGAGGACATCGGGAACGCGGAAATGCCCGCCGCGCCGATCATCGGGTTGATCTTCTTCTTAGCAAACAGGTTGATGAGCTTGCCGAACAGCACGCCGCCGAACGTGTCAAACATGAACGCGATCAGGCCGAGTCCCAGAATCATCAGCGTTTCCGGCACGAGGAAACTCTCCGCCTGCATGCGCACCGCCACTGTCAGCCCCAGCAGCAGGCTGATGAGGTTCGCCAGCACGTTCTGCGCCGTTTCGGACAGGCTGCGCAGCACGCCGCACTCGCGCAGCAGATTGCCGAACATCAGAAAGCCCACCAGCGCCACGCTCTGCGGCGACACAATGCCTGCGATCACCGTCACCACAATCGGGAACAGGATTCGCGTGGTTTTCGTGATCTTTCCGGGGGTGTATTCCATGCGGATCATGCGTTCCTTCTTCGTGGTAATCAGGCGGATGCAGAAGGGCTGCACAATCGGCACCAGCGCCATGTAGGAATACGCCGCGACAATAATCGCCGCCGTATAATGGCTTTTCAGCACGTTGGCGACGAAGATCGAGGTCGGGCCGTCCGCCGCGCCGATGATGGCGATAGAGGCCGCGTCCCGCAGCTCAAAGCCGAACAGGCTCGCCATCGACAGCGTGAAGAAGATGCCAAACTGCGCCGCCGCGCCGAAGAGCAGCAGCTTCGGATCGGCCAGCAGCGGGCCGAAATCGATCATCGCGCCGATGCCGATAAACAGCAGCAGCGGGAAAAGCTCGTTCGCCACGCCCGCCTGAAACAGGGTTTCCAGCACTTCCACCGCGCCGGAGTTCGGCAGGTTGCACAGGATGCAGCCAAAGCCCATCGGCAGCAGCAGCGTCGGCTCCATCTCCTTGCAGATAGCCAGATAGATCATCACGCCGCCGATGATCCACATCGCGACCATCTGCCACGTCAGCGCGCCCAAGTTGCCCCAAATTTGCGACATCGTTTTTTTCCTCCGTTTCCGCACAGGGTTTTATTCAATCCTATGATAAAACGGATTTCTCTTTCATGCAAGTTCTTTCAATTATTCCATTTACAGTGTCTTTATAGGCTTTTTTTGATCTTTAATGTCTTCCGTCACGGCTTCGTCGTGCCAGCCTTCGGCATTTGAAATGGTCTAAATCTGCCACAGGCAGAGACAATTTCAAATGTTCCTCCAAGAGGGAGGCTTTATCCTTTCGCTGCCGAAGCTTCTATCAAAAGGCTTCTTCCTTGAGAGCGTACAGCTTGCCGCCCACAGTGTGGGAGGCAGGGCAAGCGAAATGCCGAAGGTCTGTCAGCGAAGCTGACTGAAGGAGTCGCCTGTTATCCCGTCTCCGCATATAAAAACGCCTCCTTTTTAGAAGGAGACGTTCAGTGAAACCGGACGAAAAGCGTTTACAGCTTAATCAGTTCATACTCCCGCGTGCCCAGGCCGATCTTTTCGGCATGGTCGAGGCAGCTGCGCCATTCGGATTCCGGCGTGGAGTTGCGGAACGGGTCGCCCCAGTCGGCGAAGCCCGGCTTCTTCATGTTGTCGGAAAGCTGGCTGTGCGGCATCGGGTTCGCGGCCATACACGCATCCACGCACGCCTGATCCAGCGCCAGCGGATCGAAGGACGCGAACATACCGATATTCGGCAGAATCGGCGCATCGTTTTCGGGGTGGCAGTCGCAGTTCGGGGACACGTCCATAATCAGCGAAATGTGGAAATTCGGGCGGCCATCGACGACAGCCTTGGTGTATTCGGCCATGCGGGCGTTGAGCAGTTCGTTGGCGTCGCAGTTGTCAAAGCTGATCGCGTCAAAGTTGCACGCGCCCAGGCAGCGGCCGCAGCCGACGCATTGGTCGTGATTGACGTGCATCTTGCGCTTCTCGTTGTCGAACACCAGACCGCCGTTGGCGCATTCGCGCTGGCAGCGGCGGCAGCCGCGACAGACATCCTCGTTGATGCTCGGCTTGCCGTTGGAGTGCTGCTCGGTCTTGCCCGCGCGTGAGCCGCAGCCCATGCCGATGTTCTTGATCGTGCCGCCGAAACCGGTCATCTCGTGGCCCTTGAAGTGGGTCAGGCTGATGAACACGTCCGCGTCCATGATGGCGCGGCCAATGCGCGCTTCCTTCACATATTCGCCGCCCGCCACCGGCACGCCGATGTCGTCCGTGCCCTTGAGACCGTCGCCGATGATGACCGGACAGCCGACCGTCAGCGGCGTGAAGCCGTTCTCCCACGCGCAGTAGAGGTGCTCGATGGCGTTCTTGCGGCTGCCGGGATACATCGTGTTGCAGTCCGTCAGGAACGGCTTGCCGCCCAGCTCCTTGACCACATCCACCACCGCGCGGGCGTAGTTTGGGCGCAGAAAGCTGATGTTGCCCTGCTCGCCAAAATGCATCTTGATGGCGACAAACTTGCCGTCCATGTCAATCTGGCCAATCCCCGCCTTTTGAATCAGCTTCTTGAGCTTGGTGGGCAGGCCGTCGCCGAACGCGATCGTTCGGAAATCGGTATAATAGACTTTCGCTTTTTCCATGGTAACCTCTCCCTGAATCTAAAGGTGTTTGACGCTTACACCTCGTATTATAAAACTTAAACCGCAGTTGAAGTCAAGTCTTTTTTCGTGGAAGGTAACGGACGGGGCTTTTTTGGGGCTTTGCCCCAAACCCCACAAGGGAACTAAGTTCCCTTGACCTTCTTCTTCGCTTCGCGCTTGCATCTCAATCTGAAGCAGCATGGATTGCGCAGCAATCCATGAAAGTGGGAAATCCAAGAACCTCAGGTTCTTGGTGGGGCGTGGGGCAAAGCCCCACACAAAGCCCCACACGTCCTCTTCCCTCCCTTACAGCACAAACCCAAGCCCCAGAGCCAGCATGACGATCAGGCTCACCGCGATGGAAACCGAGTTCGTGAAACTCGCCAGCGCCGTGTCGCTGTGGCAGCGGTCGGTGTAAATCGGCGCAAGGGACGACAGCGGCGCAAAGCAGACGATGCACAGCGTCTGCCGCACAACCAGCTCAAACGGCGTGCAGAAGAACACCAGCGCAGCGCTGGCCGCTGCAAACAGATAGCGCCAGACCAGCTCACGCGCCGTCTCGCGCAAAAGCGCCCTGTCGCCCGCCGGCTCAAACATCATGCCGATCATCAGCATCGCGACAAACGCGTTCGCCTGCCCCGCCGGGCGCGTCAACGTGAAGACGACGGAGGGGATCTTCACCCCCAGCGCCGCGAGAAGAATCATCATCATATACGCGTCAAACGGCAGCGACTTGACGAATTTCAGCAAAACATCGCCGACGCTCTCGCGCTCCTCGCCGCCCGTTCTGAGCAGCGTGGAAGTCATCGCATACGCGCCGCCGGTCATCATGATCGCGTTGCCCGTGTCGAACATGCAGGCCGCCACAACGCCCGTGTTGCCGAAAAACGCCTGCACCAGCGGCAGAGAGAAACAGCCGATGTTGTAGCCGCCGATGTTCAGCATCCGATATGCGCGCAGACGCTTTTCCACCCTGCCCGTCGTCAGATACATCAGCAGAATCGGCATGAACGCGCAGATAAAGCCGATGCCCACGATGATGAACATCTTCGCGTCGCGCTCAAAGCCGTCAAACGCCTGAATGATGGTACACGGCAGGGTGATGTTCACCATAATCTTGCTCATCAGCCGATGATCGTCTTTGCCGAAAAAGCCCGCGCGCTTGAGCAGATAGCCCAGCATGATGACCAGCACATAGGACATGGGTTTAAAAATGTAATCCATGGGCGTTTTCTCCTCTTTCGTCCAAAAAAGAAACCCGGAAGCTGCCTTCCGGGGTTTTTTTCTCAGCCTTCAACGGCTTCCTTCAGCGCCTTGCCCGGCTTGAACATCGGGGAGCGGCGCGCGCCGATCTGGATTTCCTCGCCGGTCTTGGGGTTGCGAGCCTTGCGAGCCGGGCGCTCCTTGACTTCAAAAGCACCGAAGCCAACGATCTGCACCTTTTCGCCGTTCTTGAGGCTCTCGGCAATGATGTCGCTCATCGCGCACAGGGCAGCCTCAGCATCCTTGCGGGTCAGACCCGCCTTCGCGGCGATCGCCGCGCTCAGTTCGTTCTTATTCATGGTACAAAAAATCCTCCTTGAAACAACGTCATCGTAATTTCTGACGTGTCCTTTATAGCATCAATCGCACATGAAGGCGACTATGACATATTCTACATGGTTTCCCTCTTTCCTGCAAGAGGAAACGCGTTTTTTATAAAAATTTCATGGGTTTTACAAGGTTTTTTCGTCTTCGCCGCGTAGCCTGTCAACGCGTTTTTTCGTCTGTCCGCGCAAAGCGGTTTCCGCGTCGAGTCCCTGTGCTTCGGCCAGCGCGCACAGGCATTCGAGCATTTCGCCCAGTCTCGCTTCCTTTGCCGCCTGATCGCCGCCGTTTTCCCCGGCCAATTCGGCCACGCGCGCGAGCATTTGAGCGCCGTCAAGCTTCAGCCCCTTGGCCCCGGCCTCGCGGCGGACGACCTTCTGCGCGCGCATCAGCGCGGGCAGAGAGAGCGGCACGTCGAGCACGCGCTCCAGCGCCGTCTGTTCGCCGCGTTCCTTTTTCTTCGCGTTTTCCCAGACGGAGACGACCGCCTGCGCGTTTTCCGCCTTGGCCTTGCCGAAAACGTGCTCGTGACGCGTAATCATCTTGTGCGCGGCCATACTGGTCACGTCGCGGTCGGTGAACGCGCGATGTTCCGCGCCGATGCAGCTGTTGAGCACGACTTGCAGCAGCACGTCGCCCAGCTCGTCGGCCATCTTCATCTCGTCGCCGCCATCCATCGCGTCCGCCGCCTCGCAGGCTTCCTCGATCATGTACTGCCTCAGTGTGTGATGGGTCTGCGCCCTGTCCCACGGGCACCCGCCGGGCGCGCGCAGACGGCTGATGACCTGCACAAAGTCCTCATAGGATGCGCGGCTTCTGTCGTATACGCTGATTCTCGGCACAAGCACGGCGGTTCGGTGGTCGTAGTGGTCCTGCCTGTCCAGTTCGCAAAGCTCGATCGGCCTGGCCGTCGCGCCCGGTTCGGCGGCGTTTTCCAGAAAATAGACCGTCGTCTCGTCGTCAAAAAGATCGCCCAGCCAGAGTTTCACATCCGAAGCCAGATAGCGGTTGTCAATTTCCGTGACGACCTGCGGGCAGTCGGCCTGCACGCGCATCTCCGCCGTCGAAAGCGCCGTCACCGTGCGCAGATTCTCCGTGTTCACGCCAAAGGGAATCGCCGCGCACGCCGCCGCGTCCGTCAGCGTCACGCCGCCCAGCACCCGGAGCGCCATGTCGTCCGGCAGCGCTTGGACCAGCGCGCGGACGGTCGCGTCGCTCTGCGGTTCGCTGACGGCGTAGATAAGCGTCTGCGCCTGTCGCGCCCTGTCGATAATCGCGCGCGCGGCCAGCTCGCAAAGCTCGTCGAAATCCTCCGTGCGGTCATACAGCGCGTCCAGCGTCTCAAATGCGACGCCTTCCTGTCTGAGCCTGTCCGCTACGCCGTGCCGGCCCGTGCGCAGCAGCAGCGCGTCCGCCTGCCGCAGCGCATTGTAAACGCCGAGGGTCAGCGTCTGCCCGCTGTCCGGCCCGATCGCCGCTATGGTTATGATATGCCTTTTGCCGTCCATTATTCGTTATCCGCCTTGTTCAGCACGCTTTCAATGATGAAACGCGGGCGGCGCTTCGTTTCGTTGTAAATTTTGCCGATGTATTCGCCGACCACGCCGAGACCGAGCAGCTGAATGCCGCCGATGAGCCAGATGGAACCCATCAGGGACGTCCAGCCGACAGAGGTATGCCCCGCAATCTTGGCGATCAGCGCATACAGCAGCATCAGCAGGCTGATGATAAACACCACCACGCCCGTGGAAAACACCAGGCGGATCGGCTTGACCGAAAAACTGGTGATGCCGTCGGCAGCGAACGCGATCATCTTCTTGAGCGGATATTTGCTCTCGCCCGCGAAGCGTTCCGCGCGCTCATAGGTCACGGTCGTCCACTTGTAGCCGATCTGCGGCACAATGCCGCGCAGGAACAGGTTGACCTCCGTGAACTCCGCCAGTCCTTCGACGGCGCGCTTGCTCATCAGGCGGTAATCCGCATGGTTGAACACGATATCCACGCCCAGCGCCTTCATCACCTTGTAAAAGCCCTCAGCCGTAAAGCGCTTGAAGAACGTGTCGGTTTCGCGCTTGCTGCGCACGCCGTAAACGACCTCATAGCCCTTGTGATAATCGTCCACCATCTCATCGACGGCGTTGATGTCGTCCTGCAAGTCCGCATCCATCGAGACGATCATGTCCGCATAGTTGACGGCGGTCAGCAGGCCAGCCAGCAGCGCGTTTTGATGGCCTCGGTTGCGGGAGAGGTTCACGCCGGAAAACATCTCCGGTTCCTGCTCGTGCAGCTGGCTGATGATCGGCCAGGTGTTGTCGCTGGAGCCGTCGTTGACAAACATCACGCGGCTCTGGCGGCTGATTTTGCCCTCGTCCATCAGCTGATGCATCTTTTCGCGCAGGCGCTTGCTCGTCTCCGGCAGCACTTCCTGCTCCTTATAGCACGGTACGACAATGTAAAGCGTGTTTTTCTCATTCATCGGTAACGCCTCCAAGCTTTATCTGTCCTGCTGCGGGTTGTTCCCCTGGGTCAGCAGATTGTCTCTGAGTGCCGCCAGCTCGCTGGCGCTGCGGGAAAGCGCCGCCGCCGCGCCGGAGAGCATCTTGTCCACCTGCACGCAGGCCTGGTTGTAGATGCTGTCCGCGTCCTTTTCGGCGCGCTCGCGCGTTTCAACGGCGTAAGCCTGGGCGCGGCGGGTGATTTCGTTGTCCTCCACCAGCTTCTGCGCCTGCTGCTGGGCGTTGAAAACGATCTGTTCGGCGCGGGTGTTCGCGTCCGCAATAATTGCGTTTGAATCCTCCTGCGCTTTCTGGCGGATCTGCTTGTCGTAAGCGTCCGCCTCCATCTTCACGTCCTGCTCAAAGCGTTTGGCGTTTTCCACCTTTTCGGTGTAATAGGCGTCCGCTTTGCCCGTCGATGCTTTCGCTTCCTCTTTCGCCTCGCCGAGAATCTTCTTTCTCTCGTCCAAAATGGCCTGTGCCTGCACGACCGTGTGCGGCAGCACAATGCGCAGCTGGCCGATCAAATCGATCAGCTCTCCCGTGTCGATGATGCTCAGCGTTTTGGACATCGGCACGCGGCGCGCGTCGTTGATCCTCGCTTCCAGCTCGTCGATGACCCGGCGCGCCTGCCCGATGCTGTCCCCTGCGCTCGAACTTCCGTATTCGTGACGCACGGTGCGCGGCTCCTGCTCGCTGCTCTCCATGTTTTCCTCCTTCACGTCCGAATTCCGTCTGCGATATCTGCGTTCATTTTCCATATTCTATGCTCCAAACAGCGTGTTATTTCCGCTTTATTTTTGGGAGAGCGCCGCCAGAATCTGCTGCGCCGTGCCCTCCGGCACCATCGGCGAAATGTCCCCGCCGAAGGCCGCCACCTGCCGAACGATGCTTGAGGATATACTCGCGCAGTCGTCGCTGGTGGTCATCAGCAGCGTTTCCACGCCGCCCAAGCGCTTATTCACCTGCGCCATCTGATATTCGCTTTCAAAGTCGCCCAGAGGCCGCAGGCCGCGGATGACCGCTTTGGCCCCGACTTCATGCGCGCAGTCGATGAGCAGGCCGCCATGCGCGATCACCCGCACGTTGTTCAGGCCGCGGCAGGCCGTCTTGAGCAGCTCCACCCGCATCGGCACGGGCAGAAAACCGTGCTTCTCCGGGTTGTGCATCACCGCGACGACCAGCTCCGGGCAGAGCGCCGCCGCGCGCCGGATGACGTCCATGTGGCCGCGCGTCACCGGGTCAAAACTGCCGGCATAGAGCAAAGTATCCATTTACGCGCCTCCTTCTTCCGCCTGCTGCGCGCGGCGAACGAAGGTGATCTCCGTGTCGCCGTAGTGGCGCAGATCAAAGGCTTCAAAGCGCGCATCCAGCATCGGCACGCGCCCCTTTCGGTGCTCCACAACGAGCAGAAACGCTTCCGCCAGCAGCCCCTTGTCATAGAGTGCCGCGCACATTTCGCCCGTATTCTCCATTTTATACGGCGGGTCGATGAAAACCAGATCAAACCGCGCGCCTTCCGCCGCGAGCGCATCCATCGCCGCATGATAATCCCTCGGGATCAGGCGGCATTTGTCACTAAGACGCGAAGTTTCCATGTTTTTGCGGATGGCCGCGCCCGCCGCCCTGTCCATATCCACCAGCACAGCGCTTCTTGCGCCCCGGCTGAGCGCCTCCAGCGACAGCGCACCCGTGCCCGCAAACAGGTCGAGCACCCGCGCGTCCTCCACATCCCAGCGGATGATGTTGAACAGTGATTCGCGCACATAGTCCTGGGTCGGGCGCGTTTTGGCCCCCGCCGGGGCGACAATCGTGCGCCCGCGCGCATCTCCGCCGATGATTCTCATTTGAAAAACCTCCAAAGCTCCTTGATCAGGCCGCCAGGCGGCCGGAGGGAGCAGCCGAATCCGTTATGCTCCGTTCATTATATCAGAAGCCCCCGCCAAATTCAACCCGGCGCATCAGATGAGCTCCTTCTTCTTGTGCTCTTCCTGCCCCACGCGCTGGCCGTAATGCACGTCGCCGCCGCTGCCAAGCAGCTCATCCACCATGCTCTTCTTCTGCGCCTTGCGCACGGCGGCTTTTTTGGCGCGGCGCTGCATGCTCTGCCGCTTGGCGTAGACGGCGGGCGCGCGCAGGTAGCCGATCATGCACGCAATCGGATAGGTCATCACCATCAGCGGGGAAAGCCGGTCGATCATCTGCGCCATCGTCTGCGGGTCGGGGAACAGATTGATGTAAATCAGCACAGCCAGCCGCACGACCAGCCGAATCCCGTCGCGGAGGGTGAACGTCGCGCTCTGCGCATAGGCCGCCAGCGGCGCCATCACATCTTCGCGCGCGCCGTAAGTGCCCGTCAGCCACGCGGGCAGATCCTGCAAGGCGTAGGTGTACGGCTTGGCCGTCGCCGCCAGATACAGGCTCAGCGCCAGCGGAACGGCGAACACGACCAAACAGGCGCAGAGCGCCTTCATCGGCTGATAGCAGGCCGATTCCTCTTTGCGCGTCAACGGCCGCCCCAGCTTTTCAAGCCTGTCCGCCGCATGGCTCGCGTCCGCGTCGGCCACGCCGCGCGTCAACCCCTCGCTGTACATCATCAGCAGAATGCCGGAGAGAATCGCCAGCGATATGATATCCCGCAGAACGATCGAGCTAACGGCCTGCAAGGCGCTGAACATCAGCCCCATCACCGCCACGGCGACGAGAATCACGGCCAATCTGCCCGCCATCGGCCAGACGCGCGCGCCCCAGTGCTTCGCCCGGCGGAGGGGCTTTTTCTTTTTTGCGTTGTTCATGTCGTTTCCTCCCGTGTGACGATGGTGTGTTTCGGCGTGACGACGCCGTCCATGCGCGCGTCGTGGGTCTGCGTCGGCACGGCGTCCAGCAGCGCAAAATCGTGGCATACGCCAATGCGGACAGCCCGCGTCTGCGCAAGGTATCGATCGTAGTATCCGCCGCCCTGCCCCAGACGGTCGCCCTGCCTGTCAAACGCCGTGCCTGGCACGAGAATCAGGTCCATGTCGTCCGGTTCAATCGGCGGACAGGTTTCGTCCGGCTCCCAAATGCCGTATGCGCCCCTGCGCAGGTCGGAAGGCCGCGCCACCCGATACGCGCGCATCACGCCTTCCCCCTCGCATCGGGGCAGAGCCAGCGTCTTTCCGGTTTCAAGCGCGTCGCGCAGCACCGCATCCAGAGCCAATTCGCCCCGAACGGCCATATAAGCCATCACGACCCGCGCCTGTCGATACGCTTCAAGCGACAGAATCCGCGCGGCCGCGGCCTGTGCCGCGGCCTGCTGCGCCGCCTCGCTCAGTGCCCGCCGCGCCTGCCGCATCCGCGCGCGCAGTTCACCTTTGTTCATGCGTTGATGTAGACGCGCGGCACGCGTCTGCTCGGCGAACAGAGCACTTCATAGCTGATGGTATCCAGCCATGCGGCCATCTCTTCCGCGTCGATCCGTTCATCCCCTTGACGGCCAAGCAGAACGACCTCGTCGCCCGCCTGTGCGCCGGGAATATCCGTCACATCGACCATCATCTGATCCATGCACACGCGCCCCAGAATCGGCGCGCGTTTCCCGCGCACGAGCACGCACCCCTTGCCGGAAATGCCGCGCCGATAGCCGTCCGCATAGCCGACGGGCACGGTCATCACGACGGTCGGCCGCTTCGCTTCAAACGTGCCGCCATAGCTCACCCGGTCGCCGGGCGCAATCGTCTTGACGTAAATGCCGCGCGTCACCCAGCGCATCGCGGGCTGCAAATTCTTCGCTTCCGGCACGGGCGGATAGCCGTAGAGCGCCAGTCCGCCGCGCACCATGTCCGCGTGCAGCTGCGGATAGCGGAAGATGCTCGCCGTATTCGCGCCGTGGCAGACGATTCTGCCGGGATGCACCGCTTTAATCGCCCGGCACAGCACGTCGAACTTGGCAATCTGCTTCAGCGTTCCGGTCGGATCGTCCTCGTCGGCGGTGGCCATGTGGGTGAAGCAGCCCGTCAATTCAATGCCGCTCAGGCTGTCGATGAGCCGCGTCAGCGCCTGCGCTTCTTCCTCGGTGCGCACGCCGATGCGGTTCATGCCCGTATCCAGCTTGAGATGCACCTGAGCGTTTTGGCCGAGTTTCCGTCCCGCCTGTGCCAGCGCGCGGATTCTGCTTTCGTCAAAGACCACCTGCGTCAAATTGTACTGCACGACGGCCTCCGCCGCGCTTTCCTCAATGCCGCCGAGCACGAGAATCGGCGCGGCGATGCCCGCGTTTCTCAGCTCGATACCCTCTTCCGGAATGGCGACGGCCAGCATGTCCGCACCCGCTTCCAGCGCCGCTTTTGCGACGGGCGCCGCTCCGTGGCCGTATGCGTCCGCCTTGACGACGGCCAAAAACTTCGCGCCGCCCGCAATATGGCTTTTCATCACGCCGACGTTATGGCGGATCGCCGCCAGATCGATTTCACAAACATTATATCTCTGCATATTTTTTTCCGGCTTTCTTTTTTGGATTGGGTTCATTATACCGCGAACGGCCCCAAAAGGAAAGACATGCCTTCTTTTTTCCGTCTTTCCCTCATAGCTATGACCGCGTTCAATCGAAGGGAGGGCTTTTATGGACATCCTTTGCTGCGCGCTGGCACTGCTTGGCGGCGTCATCGGCGCGGGCTTTGCCTCCGGGCGGGAAATCGTGCGCTTTTTCGCCGCTCACGGCGCGATGGGCTTTATCGCCGTCGCCTTTGCGCTTGCCGCGCTGCTGGCGCTGTTCGCGCTTCTGCCCATCCGTCTGGCCGCCGAAGGGCAGACCGGCCTTTCCGGCCTGTGCCGGGCGCGCTTCGGGGCGCGCGTCGGCGGGGTGTGCGGCGCACTGTTCTTTCTGCTCTCCGCCGTCACAGGCGGCGCGATGCTCGCGGCCTGCGCGGAGCTTTCCGCGCTCGTCTGGCCGATCCGCCACGCCTATGCCCTCGGCTTCGCCGTCACGGCGGTGCTCGCCGCGCTGCTTTGCGCGTTTGAAACGCGCGGGCTGGCCGTCGTCGGCGGCGCGCTGTGCGGTCTTCTGCCCATTCTGCTCATCCGGCTGCTGCTTCTTCCGCCGGGCGAAGCCTGCTTTCTGCCGGAAGGGCCGCCGGACGCCGTTCTCCGCGCGGCGCTGGACGGCACGCTCTACGCCGCGCTGAACGCCGCCATGATGGCGGGCGCGCTGCCCATGCTGCTGACCCTGTCCGCGCGGCGGCGGCTGGCGTGCGCCGCGCTCGTCGTCCTGCTCTTCGGCGGCATGCTGACGCTGGGCATGCTCGTCTGTCAGCGCCAGATGCAGAGCGTGCTCATGCAGCCGCTCCCCTTCGTCTGGCTCAGCCGCGGCCTCGGCGCGGGCGGCTATCTGCTCGTCGCGCTGTGCCTGTATGCGGCGGCGCTGTCCACCCTGTGCGCCATGCTCTGCGCAATGACGAATCTTCTGCCGCGCTTTCTGGCGCGCTATGCGCGGCTGACGATTTCCGCGCTGTTGTGCGCGGCGCTCGCGCTCATGGGGTTCGGGCGCATTGTGCAAAGCGGCTATCCGATTCTGGGCGCGCTGTGCGCGGCGCTGCTGGTGCTGCTCGTTCTGCCCTTCCATCAGGAGGCGAGCATGTCCGCCAGATAACCACTCCAGTCGCTTCCCGTTTCCCGCTCAAGCGCGCTTTCCAGCGCCTCAAGGCTGCCGATCCCGCCCGCATTTTCCGCGATATAGGTTTGCAGCGCGCGGATAAACGCTTCCTGCCCGACAGCCTGCTCGATGCCCATCAGATTCGCCGCGCCCGCGTCGCGCAGCACCTGCGTCATCTCTCCGTCGCCGCCGAAATGCTCCGTCGATGCGCCGATGACCACGCCATGCGGCCGCGTCAGCCGGGTCGCAATCTCGATTTCGTCATAGAATCGCTTTTCGTAGGCCGCGTCGCCTTCTCTCTGCCGATACGCCATCAGCTCCACGCAGGAGGCGAGCGTTTCGCTCAGCCACGGCGCGTTCCACGGATCGTTTTCCACCTGCACGCCGAAGATCTGCCGCGCGCAGAGCCGCGTCATCTGCGCCAGCAGCTCGTCGGCCTTCGCGTCTGCATCGACGGCGACAAGCGCCGACCCCAGCGCGCCGTCCGCGCGCCCGGTTTGGGCCTGCACCACCGTCAGCGACGAAAACGGGTAACTGAATCCCAGCTTTTCGATGGCTTCCAGCGCGTCCGCCGCCGCTTCCCGCAGTCTCGACGCGGTGCGCGCGTTTTCCGCCAGCGCCGTGATCAGCACATCGCCCGCCCTCGTCTGCCGGATTTCGCCCTCCGCGCGCATGGCGAAAGCAATCTCCCGCGCGCCGGAAAGCTGCATCGCCAGCGTTTTCGTGCCGTCGCCGTTATCCTGCTCGTCGATCCACGCGCCGCCAAACGCCGCCAGCACCGTTTTCGGCACGGTCAGCGCCATTTGGATATCCACAGCCTGCCCATAACTCGTTTCAGCCAGCTCGTCGTATTCATCCGTGCGCCACGTGCCGTTTTCCCAAACAGCGGGCAGGGGCAGCGCGCCGATGAGCAGCGCGCTTTCATCCGTTCTGCCGATGACGCTTTCCCCGCGCGGCACGATCAGCGCTGCCTGCCAGCTGATTTCCAGCGTTTCGCCCGCCCGCCACGGCGTTTGAATCCGCCAGACGGAGGGATCGCCGCTGTCCATGCCGACAGGCACGCTTTCGCCGTTCACTGCCGCGCCGTAAAGCGTCACGCTCCCCTGCTGAATCGCATTCGGATACGCGCGCAGCACGATCTCCGAAAGATCCTCGCCCGTGCGGTTGGTCACCGTGAGACACATGCTGCCCTTCACCGTGCGCAGATCCCCGGTCGCCTCCACGCTGACGCTCATGAAATCCCGTTCGTCGCTCGGCGCAAGCGCCGGCTCGCTGACGAAGAGCGCCTTCTGCTCACGGCTGAGGGCGAACGCGCAAGCCGCCGCCAGCAGGATGATCACCGCCGTCAGCAGCAGCGCGTTTTTTCGTGTAAAGAGCTTCATAACCTGCCTCCCTGTGAACGCCAAAAGGCGGGCAGCAAGTTTGCCGTCCGCCTTCGTATGTTACGCCTTTTTGTCGAATTTGGTGCCGCAGTTTTTGCAGGTGATGGTCACGCTGCCCACGCCGCGCGGCACGCGCAGACGCTGTTTGCACTTCGGGCAGGTGAAATAGCGATATTTCTTGCCGTTTTTCAGCCGATTGACCCATTCCGTGAAGCCGCGCCGCACGCCCTCGGTCTTGCTCAGGTACACCTCATTCTCGTGCGCCCGGCGGTACCTGTCCTTGCTGAACATGCGGAAAAACGCGCCAATCAGCAGCGCGTCGGAAATCACCATCGTCATCATCCTCGCGCCCGTGAACGAACCGACGATCGAGATGACCAGCGCCGCGATCACCAGCGCCATGCTGAGCTGATCCGCACCATAGCGCCCGCTCATGAACCGCGCAAAAGACGCGCGTACTTTATCAAAGAAACCCATGTTTCAAAACCTCCTGCATCTGTTTTGGACCCGCAGCACTTTGCACACGTGTGCAAAACCTCGATGATTTACAGCATACGCCGACGCGGCGCACCTGTCAACATCTTTTGCACGCGGGTCACTCACAGCTCCAGATGATCTTCGCGCAACGCCCCAAAGGGCTCAAGCTCCTTCATCGCCCGATCCCACTGGGCCGGGTTTCGGATTTCCTCCGGCTCGTGCGCGTCCAGCCCAATCAGCACACGCACGCCCTCCTGACGGACGATGTCAAAGAAATCCGCGTCGGGATAACTCTTTCTGTGCGTAATCGGCGAAAGAAAACGGTCGTGCAGGTTGTATTCCATCGGCATGTTCAGCGCCTTGCAGGCCTGACAAAGTTCCTTCGCAGCCGCGCGGCCGTCCGCGTCCAGCGGCCTACCATAGTCGCGCATGAATAAATCCGGATGGGCCAGATAGGCAAACATCCCTGTCTCCATGCCCTTCACCGCCGAATCCACATAGCGGCGAATCTGCTCCGCCGTGCGCGTGTGGCCGAAGTAGAAGCCGTGCTCGTCGTCATGGTCGTAATGATTGCCCAGAATCAGATAATCCAACCCGTTTTCCGCCTTCATATCCGCCAGCCAGCCCATGTAATCCGGAAAATACTCGCATTCAAACCCCGTCAGAATGCGGATTTGGCCGCGGTATTTTTCCGCCAGCGCGCGCACGCTCGCCAGATATTCCGGCATCTGACTGATGTGCATGCGCACCGTCGGATGCACGTATCCGTTTTTGTACGGCCATGGCACGTGATCCGAAAAGCCCAGCTCGTCAAATCCCCGCCCGATCGCCGCCAGCACATATTCCTCGTCCGTGCCTTCCGCATGCCCGCAGCGCGCCGTGTGCGTGTGATAATTCGCTTTCATCATGATTCCACCCCAATCCTCGTGCAGGGCACGCGGCCCTCCACCAAATCGCTGATCCGGTGACGGCCGTGACCGATAATCACCGTCGTGCCGCGCATCGCCGGCTCGAGCGCATATTCCAGCTTCGCATACGCGCCGTTCGCGCCCGCGCGGGACGCGCCCATGCAGTGCGTCTGTAATTCGCGGATTTTGCGCTCCATCTCTTCCGGCGTCTTCGCCAGTACGTCGCGAATCAGCGTCTTCGGGTCTTTCGGATCGGCGTAAATGCCTTCCGTCGAGGTCATGATCAGCAGCGTTTTCGTCGTCACCAGCCCCGCAATCACCGCCGCCGTCTCGTCATTGTCCACGCACTCATGCACCTCGCGGTGCTCGCGGCGCAGGTTGGAGAGTTCCCACTTGCGGTTTTCTTCGTCGGAAACGGGGTCGTTGTAGTTGACAATCGGAATCGCGCCCTGCTCCTTCGCGCGGAGGAAGAGCCTGCGGATGTGTTCGCGCTTCTCCGGGTCGTTGAAGTGCTGATGTTCCACCAGCACCTGACGCACGGAATATTCCTGCCGGATGAAGTGGCGGTATTGCTCCATCAGGATGCTCTGTCCCTGCGCCGCGTAGTCCGTTTTCGCATCCACGCTGTCGCACGTCAGCTCGTGCCCCGTGCGCTTGATGTAATCCAGACGGCCGATTTCCGCCGCGCCGCTCGTCACCCAGATCATGCCGGGCTTCAGCTCGCTGCCCAGCCGCGAAAAAATGTTGTAATCAATGTCGGCGTCTTCGCGGCGAATCAGCGCCATCGAGCCAATCTTGCCGACCAAATCAAAATCGTACTGCATGTTCTTTCCTTCTTTTTGCAAAAACCTTTTAGGGTACGTTTGGGACGCTGTCCCAAACCCTGCCGAGGGACAACGTCCCTCAGACTCCCTTCTTCGCTTCGCGACAGTTGAAACCGACTTATCCAAGCGTTGCGCATGCGCAACGCCTACATGGGAGGTGCAGGAACCTCAGGTTCCTGCCGGGGTTTGGGGTGAAACCCCAACGTCATTTATGATATTTTTCTCCCGCCGCGATCTTCATCGCGCGGTAAATCTGCTCAAGCAGCATCACGCGCGCCAGCTGGTGCGGAAAGGTCATCAAGGAAAACGACAGTTTGAAATTCGCCCGCGCAACGACCTGGGGCGACAGCCCCAGCGAACCGCCGATGATAAAGACCACCCGCCGCCCCGTGTCGCCCAGCTGCATCAGCTTTTCGGAAAGCTGCACCGAATCGAGCTGCCTGCCGCCGATGCACAGCGCAATCACGATATCGTCCTCGCGCACCTTCTGCAAAATCGCTTTGCCCTCTTTTTCGCAGATCTGCGCTTCGACAGCGGGCGAACTGTTCGCCGGTTCGGGCAGATCCGGCAGCTCGATTTCCTCGAATTTTCCAAAACGCGAAAGCCGCTTCTCGTATTCGTTCGCCGCGTCGCGCCAGTATTTCTCTTTCAGCCGCCCCATGCAGATCAGCGCCATGTTCACGGTTTCGTCACCCCCGATACGATTACGGCAGCGATAACCGCCAGCACGGCCGCGGCAATCTTCGCCATTTCCTTTCTGCTCAGCGCACCGCCCCATTCGACGGGCGCGCGGTTCGCCCGCGCGCGATAGACGCGCGCAACCATCGCAAAGCAGAGCACCGCGCTCATCAATCCCAGCACGCAGAAAAGCAGCGAGTTTCCCGCAAGCTTCAGCCCCGAAAAGCTCACCAGCAGCACAGCGGCGTTGTAGCATCCATGCATCAGCATCGGCGCGAGAATCGAGCCTGTCCGCTGCGCCATCTCGCCCAGCAGGCAGCCGAAGAGGAACCGCGGCAGAAACGCCGCATCCACGCCGTGCGCCGCCGCGAACAGCAGCGCTGTCGCAGCAGCCGCTTTTCCCCTGCCCGCTCTGGCGAACGCGCCCATCAGATAGCCGCGGAAAAACAACTCCTCACAGATCGGCGCAAGCAGCGCGCTTTGCAGCAGCATCGGCAGAAACAAACCTGAATCCGGCGCGGAGGCCGCCGTCTGCGCCAATTCCACGCCGCAGAGCCGAAGCGCCGCGCCCGGAAGCTCGGCCAGAAGCGCCGCCGGGCCGATAAACAGCGCGCCCGCCGCCGCCAGACAGAGCATATGCTGCGCGCTCAGCGCCCGAAGCGCAATCATCCTGTGCTGATCGCCGTCCAGCATGAACAGCCCCGCCAGCGCGGGCAGCAGGAAACACAGCAGCGTGCCCGCCGTTGAAAGCGCCACGGCGGATAATCCGGACACGCGCAGAACCATCCCCAACAGGCGAAGCCCATACAGCCCCGCCAACGAAGCGAGGCTCAAAAAAAGCGCGACGCGCGTGCGAACACGCCGCCGCGCCCTGCTTTTCCTCAATCCATCCATCACTTGTCAAACACAAAGTCGCGCTGAATGAAGTAGCTGGCCGCAAAGAGCAGTAGATCGACCGGAATCTTGACCACCGCCGCCGAAATCGGCAGAACGGTCGGCAGGAACTGCACCAGTCCCGCGCCCAGAAGCCCCTGCACCACGGCCAGCGCATAATATTTGACCATGGAATGCTTGCCGCCGCGACCGGAGAACACAGTGTGCTTGTTGAGGTGATAATTCACCTGCGAGGACACCAGACGCGCCAGCGCATAGCTGAGCAGCGGCGCAAGCTTGAATACGCCCAGACACAGCCAATACAGCAGATAATCCACCGCAAACGACGTGACCGACGAGAACAGGTATTTGAAAATGACCGCGTAAATGCGGATGGCGTCGCGCACGGGGTTGAAATGGCTGCCGGAATTATCGTCGATATAAATCGTTTCAATCGGCACTTCGACCACGCCGAGCTTCATATCCCGCAGCTTGAGCAGCACATTCATTTCGTATTCATACCGTTCGCCGTCGATGGTGATCATCGCGGGAATGGCGCATGCGGGCAAGCCGCGCAGACCGGTCTGCGTATCCGAAACATGCACACCGCTGGCCAGCGCATACACAAAGCGGGTAATCCGGTTGCCCCAGCGGCTCTTAAACGGCACGTCCCCGGTGAACTCGCGTGAGCCGAGCACCAGCGCGTTCGGGTGCTCGCGCATGGCCTCGATGATGCGCAGGATATCGCGGAGGGTATGCTGACCGTCCGCGTCCGCCGTCACCACGCCGGATAAATCCGGCCAGATGTTCAGCGCAGCGTTCAGGCCGGTTTTCAGCGCGCGGCCTTTGCCCTGATTGACCGCGTGCACGGCGATTTCCGCTCCCAGCGCGCGGCACTTCTCGAAAATCGGCGCAAACGGCTTCTGGCCGCCGTCATCTACCAGCAGCACGTCAAGCTTTTCTTCCTTTAATTCGCGCGTCAGCTGAATCAGACGGTCATCCGGCTTATAGGCGGGAATCAGCACCACGACGCGGAAAGTATCTTGCTTTTCCATAACGACTCCTCGTTGCTCTTGTTGTTATGCCCGTTTTTTTCGGGCAGACACGCAAACAGTATAGCGCCCGCCCGGCCAAAAGTCAATCTGCGGCGTGTTTTCCTTGCGCCTAATCTTGCTTTGTGTTAAAATAAAGAAAATCCGCACGATTCAACGCCTTCAGTCAGCTTCGCCGACAGCTCCCTCAGCGAGGGAGTCTTTCATCGCGCAATCAGCCGCCCGCTATGAGGGCTGCGGCCGCCGAAGACAGACGGAAGGCGTAGAACACGCGCCACGGGCGCTTAAAGGAGATTTTGCTTTATGGAACAACAGACCACCCCGGTAAAAAAACAGCGCATTCTTTCCGGCATTCAGCCTTCCGGCACGCCGACGCTGGGCAACTACATCGGCGCGATGCGCAACTGGAAGCTGCTGGAAGACGAATACGACTGCCTGTATATGATCGCCGATCTGCACGCCATCACGGTGCGTCAGGAACCGGCCAAGCTGCGCGCGCAGTCCATCCATCTGCTGGCACTTCTGCTGGCCATCGGCCTCGATCCGGAAAAGAACGTGCTCTTTTTCCAGAGCCACGTTCACCAGCACGCGGAAATGAACTGGCTGCTCAACTGCTACACCTACATGGGCGAAATGAGCCGCATGACGCAGTTCAAGGACAAGAGCGCCAAGCATGCGGACAACATCAACTGCGGCCTGTTCACCTATCCGGTGCTGATGGCAGGCGATATTCTGCTCTATCAGGCAAACCTCGTTCCGGTCGGTGTGGATCAGACGCAGCACCTTGAAATCTGCCGCGATATCGCCACGCGCTTCAACGGCCTGTATGGCAACGTGTTCACCATTCCGGAAGGCTATTATCCGAAGCTCGGCGCGCGCGTGATGAGCCTGCAAGACCCCAAGCGCAAGATGAGCAAATCTGATCCGGACGACTGCTTCATTTCCATGCTGGACGGTGCGGACGTCGTGCGCCGCAAGCTGCGCCGCGCGGTGACGGATTCCGATTCCGAAATCCGCTTTGACGCGGAGAACAAGCCGGGCGTTTCCAACCTGCTGGCCATGCTCTGCGCGCTGACGGGCGAGCCGATGGATAAGACGGTCGAGTCTTTTGCGGGCAAGGGGTACGGCGACCTCAAGAGCACGGTGGCCGATGCGATTATCGCGACGCTCGAACCGATTCAGGCGGATTACAACCGCTACATGGGCGACAAGGCGTATCTGGAGACAGTCTATCGTCAGGGCGCGGAGCGCGCGGGCCGTCTGGCCGAGCGCACGCTCTCCAAGGCGATGAAGAAAATCGGATTTATCGCGAAATAACGCCTTCCGTCTGCCTTCGGCAGCCACCTCCCTCAAAGAGGGAGACTCAGACTGTAGACAAAAAGCTATTCTCCCCCCAAAGGGGGAGAATAGCCCTTTCCGCAAATGAAAGAATAGCTGAATTTCTTGATTTGGCTATCCAAGCCAAGTTTGCTTATGTCAACAAGCTGCACCTCCCTCAAAGAGGGAGGATTTTTTATATTTTTACAAACAACAGAGCCTTTTTCTTTTTGGCTTGGAGGAAAACGCCTGATTAAAAGGCTCCCTCTTCGAGGGAGCTGGCACGGTACAGCCGTGACTGAAGGAGTTTTCCTCTTTACTTTTCAACATTTAGTGGTATAATAATCCCAACGTCTACAAGATATGGGAGGTCTTTGCTATGTGCAGAGTCAATATAACCGGCGGCGACTGCCCGCAGGAAGAAATCAACGCTTACATCGCGCGAGCGCAGCAGCTCTACGGCCGCGAACCGGACGCGATCGACGTGCGGCTGGACGGCGAATACGTCGAGCTGGCGTATCATTATCAGAATCAGCCGTTTGACCGTATACGCCGCATTACGGGCTATCTGGTCGGCACGCTCGACCGCTTCAACAACGCCAAGCGCGCCGAAGAACGCGACCGCGTGAAGCACGGCATTTCGCTGCAATAAGTTTTTCCCGGCGTTCGCCGTATTTTTCCTTGCCAGCTTGAGCAAAATGGTGTATGATAGAAAAAGGCTTACGCCCATCAAATCCGAGATAGAAAGAGGGATTTCCCGATGATTACCCCTGAAATGTCCATTGCCGAAGTGATGCGCATGGACCCCGAAGTCGCTCCGGTGTTCATGTCTTACGGCATGCACTGCCTGTATTGCCCGCATGCCTCTCTGGAATCCATCGCCGAAGCGAGCCTTGTGCATGGCATTGACGCGACCGCGCTCGTCGCCGCGCTCAATGAGTATTTCGCAGATAAAGAGGGAAAGTAATTTTTCCAAAAACAGCGCCCGCCGTGTTTGATTGCACGGCGGGCGTTTTTGCTATACTTCTTATTCTTAAAACTTTGCGAAGCAGGCGGAAGGCGCGGGGAACTCCGTTCCCTGCCGGGGGATTTTCATCATGCGCCCGCTGTGCGGGAAAAGAGCATGGTGAAAATCGGAAATCACAAGGAGCGCTTGCGCGACTATGTGAGTTTCCCAGACTTGGGGCAAAGCCCCAACGTTCCCCATCGCAAAGCGCTCCTCCTACGCAAGTCAGGGAGCGAAGCGATACCTGACTTCGCCGCTCTTATCCGTTTCCTTCCCATACGTCCGCGCGCCTGACATAGCCGACGTTTCCATCCCATGTCAACACAATCACCCAATCGTCGCCATATACGCCGATGACGTATTCGTCGCCGCCGACAAAGCGCCCGATTTCCTCCATCGTGTCGTCCGGCTCGCGGTATATCGGCGCGCCGTCCTGTCCGATTTCCTCTATCGGCGTCAGTATCTCAAACGCACAGCGCACGCCTTTATCCCCGCCGCGCGTCAGATATTTCGTCATCATGTAGCCGTACAGATGCGCTTCGCCCGTGCCAATCTCCACGTATGCCCAGTCTCCCTCCCACGCGATCATCTTCACGGGCGTGCGGTTATAGAATTTGCCAAGCGATTGGGCATTCCGGTTCGGCGCTTCCCGCAAGTGCAGCCTGTCCGCCGGGTTATCGTTGTTCACAAAGGCATAGGCGTCTGTGTCCAGCCGGGCGACGGCCTGCTCCTGGGTGGTCGGCCATTGATCGACAGGGGTTTTCATCAAATCCAGCGGTTCGCTCCCGCCGTAGATATACCCATCGTTTAGGCCGACGCCGTAGATTTCGTCAACCGGAACGCAGTCCACGCCCAGGTTCAGCAGCTCTTCCCCCATGCTGCCCGTGAGAAGCCAGTCTCCCCGCCGCGTTCTGCGAAAGAAAAACTCCCTGCCTTTCTCTTCCAGAAAAATCTGATTGCCGCCCGCGTGGAAGAGATCCAGCGTGACCGCGCTGTCCAGCGTCACGCTGTCCCGCCAGACGTTCGCCCTGCCGTTGCGCTCGCTGACGCGCACGCGCCTGCCGCCGTCCGAACTTTGAAGCAGCAGCACCGTGTACGCCGGATACACGCCGATTTGCAGCAGCGTATCCCCTTCGTCCAGCAGCGGCGCGGCCAGCCCCGTCGGGAACGCGTCATAGGTTGTATCCAGCTGCTCCACGCTTTTGGGAAAGCGCGTCATATCGATGCCGCCAAGGGACATGTCAAAATTCGTTCCGACGGGAATCTCGTATTCGATTCTGCTGCCTGTCTGCTCGTTTTCGTTTTCGTCGTAAACAGCATAGCGCACGTGCAGCAGGCCGCCCTCCGCATACCAATGCGTTTCGGGATAGGTTGGCACGCCGCCGGATTCATTCTGCTCGAAACATATCACGTCCGCGTCGCTCCACGCGCCGTTCCGATAGACCGCGTGCAGCGAGACACGCGCATATTCCGTGTCGTAATCGAGAAACAGCGATTCGCCGTCCGTATCGACAAACACCTGTATTCCCTGCCCCGTCTCAAACAGACGCTCGTTGGCCACCGTCAGCACGCCGTTTTCCACGATGCACAGCGCGGTTTTCTCTCCGTTTCCCAGCGCAAACGCGTCAAAGCCGTTGCCCGAAGCGCTCGCTTTCACCGTGCAGGACGGATACGCCGCCAGCGCAATCTCTTCGCTCGTCTGTGCAAGCGCCAAAGCTGCTGTAAGCGCCATGCATGTCGCCCAAACAGTAGCCCAAATCCTTTTCATCATACCTCTCTCTCCCTTTCTGTATATAAGACGAGCGAATGCAAGCCAAAATTTCATGTTCCTGGAAATTTTTGTCTATTTTGTTTCGTCCTGAAGCCTGCCCTTTCAACGTTTTCAGCGAATTTCCAGACGAACTCAAAAAGCTGTCTTTCCTTTTTCAAGGCATAGACAGCTTTTTCTTTATTCCGTATAGCTTCTTTCCAACGTCGCGATGCAGCAATATCCCGGATATTCCTTCTCCAGCTCGGCGGTCATACGGCGGCGGATTTCCGTTTCGCTGAATGGGCAGTCATACGGCACCACGCAGTCAAACACGACGTTCACACGCTTGGCGCCCGGCACGATACGCAGATCGTGAATCGTCATCTTCGCGTAAATCGTTTTGCAGATTTCGCTGACAGCTTCGCGCAGAGCGGGCACGCGCGGGTCGTCCGTCGCCACGGGATCGTAATGCACGATCAGATGCAGCCGCTCGTCCTTCAAAAAATCGCGCTCAATGCCGTCGATCACATCATGGCTGGCGATCGGGTCCTGCCTCGCGGACATTTCCACATGCACGCTGGCGAACTGCCTGCCGGGGCCGTAATCGTGAATCATCAAATCGTGCACGCCCAGCACGCCGGGATAGCTCATCAGCTTTTCGCGGATATGGCTGACCAGTTCCGGCGACGGCGCGTTGCCCAGCAGCGGGTTAAGCGTCTCTTTGACCAGCGAAACGCCGCTGATGAGGATGAACACCGCCACCGCCGCGCCGACATAGCCATCCAGTTCCAGCCCGGTCAGCTTGGCGGCAATCGTGCACAGCAGCACTGCGCCGGTGGCGATCACATCGTTGCGGCTGTCGCTGGCCGTGGCCTCCAGCGTGGTTGAGCCGATGCGCCGCCCCATTTTCGCGTTAAACGCGGCCATCCACAGCTTCACCAGTATCGACGCGGCCAGCACGCCGACGCTCACCCAACTGAACGTCACCGGTTCGGGCGCAAAAATCTTGCCGACGCTGCTCTTGAGCAGCTCCACGCCGATGACGAGAATCATCACCGCGACGGTCATGCCGGAAAGGTATTCAAACCGGCCGTGACCGTAGGGATGCTCCGCGTCGGCGGGCCTGTCGGCCAGCTTGAAGCCCAGCAGACTGATTAAACTGCTGGATACATCCGACAGGTTATTCACCGCGTCGGCCATGATCGCGACCGAGCCGCTGAGCAGCCCGGCAAACAATTTGCCCGCAAACAGCAGCACGTTGCAGCCGATGCCCACCAGGCTCGCCGCCTTGCCGTAGGCGCTGCGCACGCGCTCATCCTTCACATTTTCATAATCCGGAATTCGGCGGATGATCCATTGTGTCAACATGTTTTACACGCTCCCTTTTTTATCGGGGAACAAACCGTTCCTTGCCAAAAGGCCATTTTGCGTAAAATTCGACATGCCGCCGCCTTTTCCTTCCATGTTAGTTAAACCTTTTTGAAAATTTTTGAATGTTTGCACAGCGTAACGCGCTACATCACTTCAATCCGCTCGATCATCCGCCTGCCCTGTCCCGTCGGCACGGTGACGGCAAGCGCCGCATTCACCCGCGCGATGTTCGGCGCGAGCCGCGTGACCAACCCAGCGCGCTCGTCAAACCGTTCCGGCGCATGCAGCGGCGCAAAGCGAAGCGGCACAACCGCGTCATAGGCGGGCAGCCCCTCCGCCGCACCCGCACGCATCAGCAGCGCATCCGCGCCCGCGTCCCCCGCCAGCCGCATGGTCAGGTAGCGCAGCAGCACATTCGGCGCGGCCTGCTCGGTTTCACCCGCTTCCGGCATATCGGGCGCTTCCGGACGCAGTTCAAGCTGAATCAGTCCGTCCGGCCAGATGAGCGCGTAGCCGTGCGGCGCGGGTTCGATTCGGCTGACCTTCCCCTGTTCCAGCGCCAGTTCCAGCGCCATCGGCTTGGCGTTTTCGGTCAGGGGCATGTATTCGATGAAGATTTCCGCGTCTCTCGCCGTTGGGAACGTCTGCCCCTCGCCGTCCACCGGCCCGCAGAATTGCCCGTTGATCGTCAGTAAGCCCCGTATCGCGCATTGAATGCAGAGCATGCACCGCATGGCGTTCACCTCTCGTTTCTTCTTCGGTATATGCAAAAAGAGGAGAGGCATATGCCCCTCCCCCGTCTGCGTCTTTCAGCAGCTTACAGCCCAATCTCCGCCGCGCCGACGACGCCCATCCGGGCGGACAGCTCGCGCGGAACAGCAATCGCGCCCTCGTGGCCCAGCGCTTCCAGCACGTCGATCATCGCCTGCTGCACGGGCGCCTTGCCCGCGACATAAATGCGCGGCTCGACGATTTCGCGCGGTCCGTTCATGTCCGGCGCAATGCCGAGCGCCGCGCCAAGGTTGCGGTGCAGCGGGATGACGTTATCCGGCATGGGGATTTCTTCCGGCTGATCCGGCAGAAACGCTTCCATCGCCTGCACGTCGAGCGCCAGCGCCGCGCCGAGCAGATAGCTTTGCACCTCTGCATGGCTGCGCTTGCCGAGCGTCTTCAAAATGCGCCCGGAGAACGCCGCGCGGCCCAGCCCGCTCTGCGAACAGGCCCACGCGCCCTCCATCGCCATCCGACTGTCATAGGCCTCCGGGGCGACAAACGTGCCGCCGACCGCGTCAGCCAGAATGGTATGATGGGTCATCGCGTCGAGCAGTTCGCCGGAAATCGAGGTCATGCAGCCGAGGATTTTGCCTTCCGCGCTCATGGCGACGAATTTATTGTGCGAACCGGGCAGGATGAACATGGCGCTGGTCTCCGGTTCAAGCAGCATGAACAGGCCGACGGCTTCGGTCTCCTCCCCGCGCATCATATCCATCATCCCGAAATTATCCAGATCGACCGGTCCGGCGAAATTGCGCACGCCGGGGATGAAATGGATCGGGAACGGCGCGATCTCCGGGAAGGTCTGCGTCCGCATTGCGTCGTGCAGATCGCCCACCGACGCGGGCGCGGGCACATGCGGAATTTCGAGCAGCCCCATGTCGCTGGTAATCATGCCGTATGCGACGCACTTTTTCACGTCGCCCGCGCCCAGCCCATTCCGAGCCAGCAGCCGGTCGATGCAGGCCCGGAGCGTCGTTTTCAGATATTGATTATTTCCGTCAACAGCCGTATGGCGGACGCCGCCGTCCTCCTTCACCGCGTCAACGGGCTTTTGTTTTTCATCCAGCAGCGTCACGCGCAGGTTCGTCGTGCCGCCGTCAATCACCAGAAACATAGGCTTCCTTTCTTGGGGCTCTGCCCCAAACCCCGGCAGGACCCTGGAACGTTATTCACTGTATCCCGCACAGCGGGCGTTCATTCCGTTCCTGCACCTCCCTCTTCGCTTCGCGACGGGATAATCAGCAGGCATTCAAAATTCCATGCCTGGGCACACATACGCGTCCAGGCGTTTTTAAACCCGCATTGGGCTTACGAATGCTTTTCGTTCCACGCCGCAATCGCGTCGGTGAACTGCTTCGCGCGCGCCTGAATCGCGGCAAAATCGCCGCTTTTCACAGCGGAAGCCAGCACGAGCTGACCGCCCACGCCGAAGCCGCAGACGCCCGCATCGAGGAACTGCTCCACATTTTCGGGCTTCACGCCGCCGACGGCGGACATATCGATATAACCCAGCGGCCCGCGCACAGCTTTGATGTAGTCCACGCCGAGCGTACCCGCCGGGAACAGTTTCACAATATCCGCGCCTGCGCCGTGCGCCGCGACGATCTCCGTCGGGGTCAGCGCGCCGGGCATGGAAACCATGCCGAGCTGACGGGTGCGGCGAATCACGCCGTAATCGACATTGGGCGAGATGACCAGGCACGCGCCCGCGTCACAGGCGGCCTCAACCTCCTGCACGGTCAGCGCCGTTCCACAGCCGACAAGCACGCGATCGCCGTATTTTTCGGCCGTATGGCGGATCTTTTCGGCGTTTTCCTTCACGCATTCGGCGCTGTCATGGTCGAACGTAAATTCAAGCACGCGCACGCCGCCCGCAATCAGCGCCTCCACCACGCCGTCGAGCTTATCCGCCGGCACATGGCGCAGAATGGCAACAAGCTTTGCCGCCTTGATCTGCGTCAGCGCCTCATGATGTGACAACATATCCGTTTCCTCCGCTTATGCGCACAGGGCAACGATAGCATACGCATAGATACGCGCAGCTTTAACGAAGTTCGCCACATCGATGCTCTCGTTCGCCTGATGCTCCAACTCCAGTTCGCCGGGGAACATCATGCCGTAGGCCACGCCTTCCTTGAGGTGACGCGCATACGTGCCGCCGCCGATGGCGAACGGCTTCGCACTTTCGCCCGTGATCGTATTGTACACATCCATCAGCTTGGCGACCAGTTCGCTGGATTCCGGCACATGATGCGGCACGCTCGGTTCAATCGGTTCGAGCGCATACCCCGCGGGCGCGAGGCGGCGCTGCACGGTTTCGCCGATGGTCTCCGGGTTGAAGAGCACCGGATAGCGGCAGTCAAAGGTCACGTCGATTTTGCCTTCCCTGGCGAAGAGCAGGCCGAGGTTGATGGTCAGCGCGCCGGAAACCTTGTCGCTGCCCGCAATGCCCAGATCCTCGCCCGCAGACTCGCGGCCCGCCGCCTCATCCAGCAGCGCAATCGGCGCGCCGCCGATGCCGAGCTTGGCGAGCACGTGTACGAGCATCTTCGCGGCGTTCTTGCCCTTCTCCGGCACGGACGCATGCGCGGATACGCCGGTCACGGTCAGGCGGGTGTTGCCGTCCACCAGTTCGCTTTCCAGCGCACAGTCCTCATCATCCACGTCAAACGCGTCCGCCGCGGCCTCGCGCCAGTCGCCCGCCAGCACGGCCACCGCCTGATTCGGCACGACGTTCACGCGCGTGCCGGAAGCGATTTCGATCAGCCGCGCGTCGTCGAGCGCCGCGTGCAGCGCCAGTTTGAGGCCGCCCTTTTCGGTGTTGATAAGCGGGAAATTCGCGTCCGGAGAGAAGCCCCTATCCGGCAGGCCGATTTTCTGCTCATAATATTCGAGATCCTGCATGCCGCACTCCTCGTCGCAGCCCAGAATCAGGCGGCAGCGGCGGCGGAGCGGAATGCCCGCATTCAGAATGGCCTTCATCGCGAACACGGCGGCCACACCCGGCCCCTTATCGTCGCTGGTACCGCGGCCGATCATGCGACCGTCGATGATTTCCGCGCCGTAGGGATCGTGATCCCAGCCCTCGCCTTCCGGCACGACGTCCAGATGGCTCAGCACGGCGATCACCTCGTCGCCCTCGCCGATTTCCGTGTCGCAGCAATAGCCGTCCACGTCGCGCGGCTCCATGCCCAAGCGCTTCAAATCCGCCATCGCGGTATCCAGCGCGCGGCGGACGTCCGCGCCAAAGGGCGCGTTCTCGGCGCTGCGCTCCGCGCGAACGCTCGGCACGCGAATCCAGCGCTGAAGCGTTTCGATCATATCGCCCTCAAGGGCTTTCAGTTCGGCATCCAGTTTCTCGTTGTACTGCATCTTGAAACTCCTTTCTTTTTCGGGGCGTTGGGGCGCTGCCCCAAACCCCGGCAGGGAACTCATTTCCCTGCACCTTCTGGATATTGACTGCTTCGCAGTCCATAAGGCTTCAAACTTATTCTTTCCTTCTCCATGATTGCATGGCAATCATGGCATGGGAGGTGTCGGAACTTCAGATTTCGACCGTCCCCTTACCCCAAAACGGTTTTCAGGTGCGCCAGCGCCGCTTCAAGCTGCGCGCGCGGACAACCGATGTTCAGGCGGATAAATCCGCGCCCGCTTTCGCCGAAGGACAGGCCGTCGTTCACCTTCACATGCGCCTCAAAAATGCGGCGCATCAGCTCTTCCTGCTCAAGTTCCAGCGCGCGGCAATCCAGCCATATCAGGTAGGTCGCCTCCAGCGGCGTGACGACCACCTTCGGGAAATTTGCCTTTGCATAGGCCATCACCAGGTCGCGGTTGTCCATCAGATACGATTTCAGCCCGTCCAGCCACGCGTCGCAGCCGGTATAGGCCGCGCGCGTCGCCGCCAGAGCAAACACATTGCCGCTCTTCACGCCGCAGGAGGTGAATTCCTTTGCAATCGCCTCGCGCATCTTCTCGTTTTTGCAGATCAGCGAAGCCTGCTGCAAGCCCGCGACATTGAACGTCTTGCTCGCCGCGCAAAGCATCACCGCCAGCTCGTCCGCGTGCTCCATCGTCAGCACGCTGTGGTGCGCATTCGGCGCAAAGACGAAATCCGCATGAATCTCGTCGCAGACCAGCGGCACACCATATTTATAGCACAGGTTGACCACGTCTGCAAGCTCTTCCTTCGTCCACGCGCGGCCGCATGGATTATGCGGCGAGCAGAACATGACCAGCTTCGCTTCGCGGGCGGCCAGTTTGCCTTCCGCGTCGACGAGGTTCAGCGTGTATCGGCCAAGCGCGTCGCGCGCCATCGGGCTTTCCACAATTCTACGCCCGCTCTCTTTGATGGAAGCGTAAAACGGGCCGTAAACTGGCGTGAAAATCAGCACGCCGTCGCCCGGCTCGGTCAGCGCGCGCACGCACAGACGCAGTTCGGATACGACGCACGGCCCCATCAGCACGTCCTTCGGTTCAAAGCTGACCCCGTGGCGGCGCTTCCAGTAGTCGCGCAGCGCGCACGCATCCGCTTCGCCGCTCATCGTGTAGCCCCACGTTCCCTGATCGACGACCTTCTGCATGGCCTCGCGGATGGCGGGCGCGGACGGGAAATCCATATCCGCCACCCACATGGGCACCATATCCGGGTCGCGGTGCTCTTCCATCATGCCGTCCCACTTCATGCAGTCCGTACCGCGGCGCTCAAGCCCCGCATCAAAATACGCCTTGTCAAACTCCATGGTTATTCCTCCTTTGTTTTGCAAACCGCCAGCATCAGCGGCAAAAGGCAGACAAACGGATAAACGTACCGCCCCTGTACAACCGGGCCAAGCAGATAGGTTCCCCAAAGCAGCACGGGCAGAAGCAGCACCGCAAAGCACTTCCACCTGCCCGCATACATCGCGTGCAGCACGCACAGCCCCATCAGCCAGATGACCAGCCCGGCATTGAATACCCAGCGCAGAAGCGGAAATTCATCCGCACCGTTCGCCCAAATGTGCACATCCAGCCATGCGCGGACTGCGTCAAAGCGCGAGGGATGCACAATCGGCGGCTGCGTATACAGCGCGGTCAATACCCCTCCGTATGAGCCGGAATCGATGTACTCCGGCGTAACCCGGTAAGTCGTCGTCGGATATAAAAATGGAAGCATCAAATCCAGAAACGCATCCAGATAAATGCTCGGACACTTTCTGCCGATGGAAAGCCACAGCTTTGCCGCTCCGGCCGGATCCGCTTCAAACGCCTCGTTGTTGAAGCACCACTTCACCGGGTCGGCCAGCGTCGGATTATAGCGTTCATAGCCCCTGTCGCGCAGATAGGTATCCAACGCCTGCTGCTCCTCCTCGGTGAAAACCTCAGGCGCAAGCCGGTGCGCACGGGAAAGCTGCTGCATCGGCACGGAAAACATTTCGCGGATATTGCCCTTTCCGGCCTGTGTCGCCGCCGCCAACCCCTGATTGGCGGCGATGCTCAATATGGCGGCGATCAGCGCGTAACAGGCAATGCGGCGGACGCCTTTTCCAAAAAGCATCAGCAGCGCCACCCAAACCAGCATCGCATAAATCATGTTGTTGCGCAGCAGACAGGCCAGCATCCCGCTGATCACCAGGATGATCAAGCGCGGCTTTGTCAGCGTCCCCACACGCTGAAGCTCCAGCGTCAGGGCAAAAAACAGCGTCAAAAAACCGGAAAACAGCACATCCTTGGTGCAGGTGCTCGCAAAAATCATGTGATAGGGCCAGAGGGCGAATACCGCCGTGCAAACCCTCGCCGCACGGCGTGAACAGCTTCTGGAAATGGACGCACATGAAAGCGCGTAACCCTCCCCCAGAATTATAATCTGGATTGCGCTGTAAACCGCCGCGCACTTTTCCAGCGAACCCAGCGCTTCAAACAAAGATAGACACGCGCCTAAAAACAACGTGTGCGCCAACGGATGAAACTGCGTGTACGCATGATATACGACCTGTTCAGCCTGCACCTGCGTGTCATAAGCAAACGTGCCCGGATAATAAATCAGAAAAATCGGCACGTAGCAGGCAACGATCAGCAGAAACGCGAGGCCCGTCCGAAAGGGCTTTTCCGCCGCCTTCTCTCTGTCTGAATGCCTGGGCAGAATCTTTTCAAGCAGCACCCACAGCACGCCGAACGCAACGCAGAAGGCAGGCAGAAGTCGCTTAATCGTTTCGCCGGGCTGCGTCGCTCCGTACTGCTCCATTTGTGACCCCAGCGCAAACAGAAGCGCATAGACCAATGCGCCAAACGTCAGCACGAGCCGTTTTCTTATTTTTTCTTTTTTCGGCACACTCGTCATGCGCTGGCCCTCTCTTTTTATACGTAAAAGATCTTTTTCTCATGGATTGCAACGCAATCCAAAAATGGGAAATCCAAGAACCTCAGGTTCTTGGCGGAAATCTCAAGGAGCTGAAAGCAACTATGCGAGTTTCCCGGACTTGGGGCAGCGCCCCAACCGTCCTCTCCGTCTCCCCCTCTTTCGGCACGGCCAGCAGCAACGGGAGCATGCAGATAAACGGATACAGATACCGCCCCTGCATCACCGGGCCGAGCAGATACGTGCCCCACAGCAGAATCGGCAGAAGCAGAATACCAAATCGCTTCCAATTCCCCGTGTACATCGCAAAGAGCGCGGAAAGCAGCATCAGCCAAATCACAACGCCCGCGTTGAACACCCAGCGCAGCGCCGGAATATCCCGCGCACCGGTTGACCAGATGTGCTCGTCCAGCCAGTCGCGCACGCCCTTGAATCGCGCGGGCTGATTCATGTCGTCTCCGCCGAACGGCATGGTCAGCGCGCGCGGAGACATGCCCGTTTCAATGTATTTGGCCGTACCCGCATACGCCCGATAGGGATACAGAAACGGCAGATCCAGCTCCAGCAGCGCGTCCAGATAAAGATCCGGCCGTCTCTGGCCGACGGTCAGCCAAAGTTTGAAAAAGCCCGCCTTATCTTCCAGAATCACATCGGTGGATAAATCGTTTTTCGTGAAGTCGGCCAGCGTCGCGTCATAGCGCGTGTAGCCCTCGTTGCCAAAGTATGTATCCATGGCAACCATTTCTTCGTCCGTAAAGGTTTCCGGGGCAAGCGTGTACACGCGGGAAAGCTGCTGCGCCGGAACGCTGAGCATCTCCTTCGCATCGCCGCTGTCCGCATGCGTCAGCGCAGCCAGCGCTTGATTGGCGCCCATGCCCAGCACCGCCGCCAGCAGCGCCCAGCAGGCCGCGCGGCGCACGCCCCTGCCAAACACGAGCAGCAGCGCCACCCAGACCAGCATAGCGTAAATCATGTTGTTGCGCAGCAGGCACGCCATCATGCCCGCAAACACGCACATTGCCATGCGGCGCGCACAAAGGCCGCTCGCCTTCACATATTCCAGCGTGTAGGCGACGAACACCGCGAGGAACGCCGCAAACAGCACGTCCTTGGTAAAATTGCTGGCGAACACCGCATGATACGGGCAGAGGGCGAAAAACGCCGCCGCAATCCGCGCCGCTCTGCGCGAACAGGCGCGGGAAATCGACGCGCAGACCAGCGCAAAGCAGATTGATACCAGCGTCATCTGAATCGCGCTGCACAGCAGCGCGCACTTTTCAAAGGATTGCAGCAGGCCGTATGCGTCCAGACAGAATTTGAGCAGCAGCGTATGCGCCAGCGGATAGAACATGCTGTAACTGTTCTTGGCGATCTGGAAGGTCTGCGCGGTCACGTCATAGGTGAACGAACCGGGAAATTCGATGAGCAGCATCGGCGTATAGCACGCGAAAAACAGCAGCGCCGCGCCCCATGTGCAGAAGGGTTTTTGGCTTTCGCGCGGCCTGCACATCAGTTTCGGCATCGCGATGGCCAACAGCGCCGCCAGCACGACAAAGGCGATCGGAAACGCGGCGGCAAACCGCGCAAGCGTCCTGCTCCATGCCGTCGCGCCGAACTGCTCGATCTGGCTGCACAGCGCCGTCAGCAGCGCATAGCCAAACGCGCCAAGCAGCAGCACGGCCAGCTTTCTGCCCCGGTTTTCGCAAAACAAGTTCTTTACTTTCTGCATGCGATCACCCAATAGCCGCCGTCCCGCTCGATGGTTTCGGCTTCAGCGTACAATTCTTTGAGGTATTTGAGCGCGCTCGGCGCGCCCTGCTGCTTGCGGATAACCAGCACCAGAATGCCGCCGTCGGCGAGGTGCGCTTTTGCATCTGCGAACATCTGATAAATCACGGCCTTGCCCGCGCGGATCGGCGGGTTGGTGATAACCGCGTCAAACTCGCCTTCGATATTGGCAAAGCCGTCGGAAAGCATAGCTTTGGCCTGCATGCTGTTTTTCTGCACATTGCGAACTGCGAGGTCGAGCGCGCGCTCATTCACGTCGGCCATCGTCACTTCCAGCGACGGGAAGCGGGAGAGCGTCATAACGGTCATCGCGCCCCAGCCGCAGCCCATATCGAGCACGCGCCCATGCAGTTCCGGCAGGCTTTTGCAGAGAATTTCGCTGCCGGGGTCGATATGCTGTTTGGAAAACACGCCCGCGTCCGTCTCAAACGCCAGCGTTTTCCCCATGAACACGCTGGTGAAATGTCGCTCTTCGTGTTCGCTGTTCGGGGCATGGGTATAATAATATTCAGGCATAAAGGCTCCTTTCGGGTGAGAAAAACGGCTTGGGGCTTTGCCCCAAACCCCACCAAGAACCTGAGGTTCTTGGATTTCCCATCTTTGATTGCTTCTCAATCAAATGAAAATATTTTTATTGCTGAAAAAACGTTGTAGGAGCGGAGCGCACAGTGCGCTGTCCTTTTTCTCCGAAAAACGCGCCCGTTTCACGAGTGCGCGTCCGTATCAATCCGCTCACTCTGTTTCTTTTACAGCGGCATACAATATGCCTGTTTCGCAGACAAGCTGTTCGGTTTGGAACAATTCTTCTTCTCCCGGCTGTTCCAGCAGCCTGACTTCTTCCTCGGTCAGCTCGCGCCACTCTCCCGGCTGCAAATCGGGGTCGAGCGCAAGGCCGCCGATGGCCATACGCTTGAGGTAGACAACCTGTTTTCCCCTTGCCGCGAACATGCGCTTGACCTGATGGTATTTGCCCTCGGTCACGCGGATATAGGCCGCGTCGCCGCCGTCGCGATCGATTTGGGCGGGCCGCGCGTCAAACTCGCCGTCCGCGTCGCGAATATGAATGCCCGCCTCCAGCGCGGCGACATCCTCGTCGGTCAGTTCGCCGTCGAGCCGCGCGTAATAAACCTTGCCGACTTCATGTTTGGGCGAAATGATGCGGTGCGCCAGCTGGCCGTCGGACGTGATCACCAACAGGCCCTCGGTATCCTTATCCAGCCGCCCGGCGGGCATCGCGCCCATCGCGGCATACATCGGCGGGAGCAGATCCATCACGGTTTTCTGCTTTTTGTCGCGCGCGGCGGTCAGCACGCCGGAGGGCTTGTTGAGCATCACGTGGCGGACGGCCTTGTAATACAGCGCCCGGCCGTCCAGCCGGATATCGTCCATCTCGCCGCAGACCTGCATGCCCGCGTCCTTCGCCGCCCGGCCGTCCACCGTCACGCGCCCCGCGCGCACCATCGCTTTGATTTCGCTTCTCGTGCCCTCGCCGAGCAGCGCAAGCAGCTTGTCAAGCCGCATTTTGTCGCTCAAATCCTCGTCCTCCAAGCCCTGTCGTTTCATGTGCTTTCCATTATACAGCACGACAGACGGTTTTGCAATCTCGCGGCGCGCCTGGCGATTTTTTTGTCAACCCACACGATTTGTTTTTCCTTTGTTTTCTTCGTCCGAGTGGGACGAAAAATGCCCGCCTGGACGCGATGTGTTCAAAAACTGTCCGGATTCCGGGGGTCGTCATGGAAACATCACATGAATTTGCTTTTCCTTTTGCACAGATTATGGTATAATGCAGACAAGCGGAAAAAAGCCGCGTGAAATGAAGCGCGCCGCTTTCCGATGCGTTTTCGGCAAGATAAACCCAATATCACAGGAGTGTGTTCACAATGAGGAAGAAGCAATGCGTTGCCATGCTGCTCGCGGGCGGCCAAGGCAGCCGTCTGGGCATCCTGACCAAGGATGTCGCCAAGCCGGCAGTTCCCTATGGCGGAAAATACCGCATCATCGATTTTCCGCTCTCCAACTGCACCAATTCGGGCATCGACGTGGTCGGCGTTTTGACGCAGTATCGTCCGCTGGAGCTGAACGCCTATATCGGTTCCGGCTCTCCGTGGGATCTCGACCTGTCCAACGGCGGCGTTTACGTCCTGCCGCCGTATCAGACCGGCAAGACCGGCGAATGGTACAAGGGCACGGCCAACGCCATCTATCAGAACATTCCTTTCATCGCTCAGTGGGACCCGGAGTACGTGCTGGTGCTCTCCGGCGACCATATCTATAAGATGGATTATAACGCGATGCTGCGCGATCACATCAAAAACGGCGCGGATCTGACCATCGCCGTGCGCGAAGTGCCGTGGGAGGAAGCGCCGCGCTTCGGCATTCTCAACACGGACGAAAACAACCGCATCACCGAGTTTGAGGAGAAGCCCGCCCAGCCCAAGAGCAACAAGGCTTCCATGGGCGTTTACATCTTCTCCTGGAGCAAAATGCGCAAGTACCTGGAGCTGGACGAGGCCAATCCGAACAGCAGCAACGACTTCGGCAAAAACATCATCCCGGCGATGCTTGAGGCCGGCGAGAACCTGTATACCTACACCTTCGACGGCTACTGGAAGGACGTGGGCACCATCGAATCCCTCTGGGAAGCGAACATGGACCTGCTCGAAATGCCCATGCCGATCGACCTGTACGACAAGCGCTGGCGCATCTACGCCCGTAATCCGGGCATGCCGCCGCACTACATCGCCGACGGCGCGAAGGTCGTCAACTGCCTGATTACCGAAGGCTGCGAGGTTAAGGGCGTCATCAATCACTCCGTGCTCTTTGCGGGCGTGACGGTGGAGACCGGCGCGGAAATCACCGACGCGGTTATCATGCCGGGCGCAGTCATCGAGCGCGGCGCGGTGGTTCGCCGCGCCATTGTCGCCGAAAACGCGCACATCTGCGCGGGCGCGGTGGTCGGCGAGGAGACCGGCAAGATCGCCGTGATCGGCCACAACGCCGTGATCCCTGCGGGAGATAAGGTTGCCGCGGGCGTTCAGGTGGACGCCGGCGCGCAGCAGTAAGGAGGGCACCCACAATGAAAGACGTCATGGGTTTGATTTTTACCGGTGAAAACGATATTCACCTCGGCGAGCTGACCAGCCTGCGCGCGGTTGCCGCCCTTCCGATCGCGGGCCGTTACCGCGTGGTCGATTTCCAGCTTTCCTCGATGGTGCACAGCGGCATCAAGAACGTTGGCGTGATTACCCAGAAGAATTATTCTTCGCTGATGGATCACATCGGTTCCGGCCGCGAGTGGGATCTGCACGGCAAGCAGGGTCTTGTGATGCTGCCGCCGTTCCTGACCCGCGAGAACATGGGCGTTTATTCCGGTCTGCTGGACGCGCTCAAATCCAACAGCACCTATCTGCGCCTCTCCCGTCAGGAATACATCGTGCTGACCAACAGCCACACGATCTATAATATGGATTACACCGACGCGCTCAAGTTCCACATGGAAAAGGGCGCGGACATGACCGTGCTCTATGCCCACGGCGCGAAGGCCGTCGGCACCGAGGGCGAAAACGACACGTTCCTCTCCGTTGATGAAGAGGGCAAGGTCACGGGCATGGAAATCGGCTCCTCCGTTCCGACCCGCGACTGTGCGTCCCTGAAGGTTTACATCACTAAGCGCGAGCTGCTGCGTCAGCTGGTTGAGCAGGCGGCCGCCAACGGCATGCACGACTTCGACCGCGACATCCTCCAGCGCAACATCAACGACGGCAACCTCAAGGTTTACGGCTACGAATACAAGGGGCTGGCCTGCCAGATCGATTCCATCCAGTCCTACTTCAACTTCAACATGTCGCTGCTCAACAGCGACGTGCGCCGTCAGCTCTTCCCGGCAGACCGCCCCGTGTATACGAAGGTGCGCGATGACCTGCCGGCCCGCTATGTGGACGAATGCGAATGCTCCAACTCGCTGATCGCCAACGGCTGCGTGATCGAAGGCACGGTCATCAACTCCGTCCTCTTCCGCGGCGTGAAGGTCGCCAAGGGCGCGGTCGTCAAAAACTCCATCGTCATGCAGGATGCGCAGATTCAGGAAGGCGCGGAGATCGATCACTGCATTCTCGACAAGCAGAGCGTCATCCGCCGCAACGGCCGTCTGATCGCGCCCGCCGCTTATCCGATTGTCATCGCCAAGAACGTTGTGATTTAAGTCAAAGCGGGGGCTGTTCATGCGTGGACGGTTCCCGCCTTTTTCCAATTTAACCAAGTAAACGAGGAGGAATCCACATGAAGATTCTCTTTGCGGCATCCGAATGCGTGCCTTTCATCAAGACCGGCGGTCTGGCCGACGTGGTGGGCGCACTTTCCCCCGTGCTCAAGGCGCAGGGCCACGACGTGCGCGTCATCCTGCCGCTCTACGCCGCCATCCCGGAGCAGTATGTCAGCCAGATGAAGCTCGAATGCGAGTTTGAGGTCGAGCTTTGCTGGCGCCGCCAGTACTGCGGCGTGAAGAGCCTTGAATATCAGGGCGTGACCTTCTACTTCGTGGATAACCAGTATTACTTCGGCCGCTCCTATATCTACGGTCTGGGCGGCGACGAATACGAGCGCTTCGGCTTCTTTGACCGCGCGGTCATCGACGCGCTGGTGCATCTTGACTTCAAGCCCGACGTCATCCACTGCCACGACTGGCAGACCGGCATGATCCCGGCGCTGCTCAAGATTCAGTATGCGCAGTTCCCGTTCTATCAGGATATGAAGACCGTCTACACCATCCACAACCTCCAGTATCAGGGCGTGTTCCCGATCAAGGCGGTTCAGGATACGCTGGGGCTGGGCGACAGCCTGTTCACCTCGGACAAGCTGGAATGCTACGGCTGCGCGAACTACATGAAGGCCGGTCTGGTCTACGCCGACGAGCTGACCACCGTGTCGCCGAGCTATGCGGATGAGATTCAGACCGCGTTCTACGGCGAGCGTCTGGACGGCCTCCTCCGCGCGCGCAAGGATCAGCTGGTGGGCATTCTCAACGGCATCGACGTGAACGATTACGATCCGTCGAAAGATCCGCAGATTTACGCGAACTACGATCCGTATCACCTCGGCGGCAAGGAAACCTGTAAAGCGGAGCTGCAAAAGGAACTCGGCCTGACCGTCGATCCGACCGTTCCGCTGGTTGGCATCATTTCCCGCCTGTCCAATCAGAAGGGCTTCGACCTCATCGAGTGCGTCATCCGCGAGCTGATGGCGACGGGCATTCAGCTCGTCGTGCTCGGCATGGGCGAAGCGAAATACACCAACCTGTTCTCCTGGGCGGAGAGCGAGTATCCGGGGCGGCTGGCGGCGCGCTTTGCGATGAACCACCAACTGGCGCACCGCATCTACGCGGGCAGCGACATGTTCCTCATGCCCAGCCAGTTCGAGCCGTGCGGCCTTTCCCAGATGATCGCCATGCGCTACGGTTCCGTGCCGATCGCGCGCGAAACGGGCGGCCTGCGCGACACCGTGCTCTCCTACAACAAGTTCACCGACGAGGGCAACGGCTTCACCTTCTTCAACTACAACGCGCATGACATGCTGCACACCGTGCGCCGCGCCGTGCATTATTATCAGAACAACCGCGAGGTCTGGTACCGCCTCATTGTGCGCGGCATGACCGGCGATTACAGCTGGTATTCCTCCGCCGGCAAGTATCTGGCACTGTATGAAGACGTGACCAAGCCCGCGACGCAGTTCTCTCTCACCGAGGAGCAGCCCGAAAACCCTAAGGCCGCCCCGGCTTTGCAGGCAGAAGCCAGGGATGTGAAGGAAGAAGCGCCCAAGACTGAAGAAAAACCCAAAGCCAAGCGCTCTCCCCGCAAAAAGGCTGAGCCGAAAGCCGAAGCGCCTGCCGAGGTGAAGGAAGCGCCCAAGAAGCGCGGCCGCAAGCCCAAGGCCGAAACCGCCGCCGAAGCAAAGGAAGCGCCCAAGACCGAGGAAGCACCTAAGGCCAAGCGCGCTCCCCGCAAAAAGGCTGAGCCGAAAGCCGAAGCGCCTGCCGAGGTGAAGGAAGCGCCCAAGACTGAGGAAGCACCCAAGAAGCGCGGCCGCAAGCCCAAGGCCGAGGCCGCCGCCGAAGCAAAGGAAGTGCCCAAGACCGAGGAAGCACCTAAGGCCAAGCGCGCTCCCCGCAAAAAGGCCGAGCCGAAAGCCGAAACGCCTGCTGAAGTGAAGGAAGAGCCCAAGGCCGAATAAACCCGTTTATCTGCCCCCGACACGGTTTTCCCGCCGTGCCGGGGGTTTTGTTGATTCGCCGTTTTCCCCGCTATTGATTCTTTTGCTCAATTCCGTTACAATAGAGGGTACAATTCACAACGAGGGAGTTTTATCCTGCATGTCTTTTCTGCGAAAGCACGCCGCGCCTGCTGCGGCTTTATTCTGTGCGCTGTTCGCGTTTGCCGCGCCCTATCTCATCCCCGCCAATCCGGACAGTGCCTTCTTCCGAGGCGGCGTATGGGGCGCGCTGCTGGTTGCCGCCTGCCTGTATCCGGTTTGGCAGGCTCTGCGGCGCGCCGAACCACGCGAGCTTCTCTGCGGCATGGGTTGGGCGCTGCTGTTTTCTCTCGCGCTGAGCCTCGGTTCGGAGTTATTCATCTATAACGGCCTGCTTCGCGGCATGGGCAGTCTGCTCCGGCGCATTGCCGTGCCGCTGATGGCCGCGCCCGCGCTGGGCGCTCTATCCGCGCGGCTGTTCAGCGCAAAGCCCCGCGAAACCCAGGCGCTGCGCTTTCCCCTGTGGGGCTATGCGCTGGTCATTCTGCTGGGCTGGCTTCCGGTCTGGCTTGCGTTTTTTCCCGGCATGATCAACTACGATTTCCCCGCGCAGTATCAGCAGCATATCGATCACGCCTATTCCTCGCTGCATCCGCTGCTGCACAGCGCGCTGAGCAACGGCCTGATGGCGCTGGGAGAAGCTTTCTCCTCCCCCACGCTCGGCCTGCTGCTGAACACGGTTTTGCAGATGCTCGTGTTCTCGTTCGCGCTGGCGTATAGTTGCGCATTCGTCCAAAAGCGCGGCGCGCCCGCCTGGGCGCTTGCGGCGATGACAACCGCTTACGCCCTGCTGCCCATTTTTTCGACGATGGCGCTTTCCACCTGTAAGGATACGCTTTTCTCCGCCGCGCTGCTCGTGCTTTCGCTGCAAGTCTTTGAGCTTCTGGAAGCGCCGGAAGCCTTCTTCCGAAAAATCGGCCTGAGGCCGCTCTCCCTTCCGTCAAAGTCTGTAAAAACTCAAGCTTCTCCGGTACACGCGGCCAACCCATCGCAGTTTCCTGTAAAGCAGCGAAAAGCAACGCTTTTCCTCTTTTTGCTCTGCGTCGTCGGCACGGCGCTTTTGCGCAACAACGGGCTTTTCGCTTTTGCCCTGCTGATTCCCGCGCTGCTCATCGCGGCGCGCGGCTGGCGCAGACAAACGGCGCTGCTGCTGGCGTCCTGTCTGTGCGCGGCGGGCATGGTAAACGGCGGGTTGACGCTCCTGCTGCATCCCAGCCGCGAAAACACGTCCTTCCAGCTGTACAGCATTCCTGCGCAACAGCTTGTCCGCGCGTATAACAGCGGCACAATGAGCGACGCGGACAAAGAGGAAATCCGCTCGTGGTACGTTTCGGATGAAGGGCTGGCCGTCTATCCCCATCTGGCCGATCCGGCCAAGGGCTACCTCGACCGGGAACGCATTCAGCATTCGGGCGGCGATTTCCTCGCCCTGTGGCAAAAGCACGCCAAAACCCATGCGCATGAATATCTCGAAGCGTTTCTGATGCTGAACGTCGGTTCCTGGTACCCAGACGATTTGAGCCAATCCACCATCTATCCCGACGTTTCCTACAACGACAAGGGCTATTTGCAGCTGCAAGAGACAGATATGCGCGCATACGGCATTGAAACGACGTGCTTTCTGCCCGCCGTCCGCGACCTGTTCGAGCAGATCTGCCGCCGCAACAGCTACCAGAAATATCCGCTGGTTTCGCTGCTCTTCGCCGTCGCCACGCCGTTCTGGCTGATTCTCTTCGCCTGTGCCAAGCTCATCAGCGGCAGGCGCGCGCGCATGCTCCCGGCCGCACTGGGCGCGCTGGGCGTCTGGCTGAGTTATCTGTTCGGCCCGTGCACCCTGCCGCGCTACGCCCTGCCGCTGTTCTGCCTTGCGCCCGCGCTGCTGATTCTGTCTTTCTTGCCGCCTTACTGCGAAAGGAGTTCCGGTTTATGCACTTTCTGAAAAGCCATCGTTCGACCCTGCTGACGCTTTTTTCCGTTCTGGCCGCCGCGTTCGCCGCGCCGTACCTCGTGCCCGGCGATCCGGATGCCCAGGTCTTCCGAAACGGCGCCCTGCCCGCGCTGCTCCTGCTGGCGGCGGCCTATCCCGTGCATGCCGCGTTTGAAAAGCATCCGGCGCGCGCGCTGAAATATGGCCTTTTTCTGGGGCTGGTCTTCACGTTTTTCCTCGGCGTCGGCAGCGAATTGATGTTTTACGATCAGCTCCTGCCCGGCATGGGCAGTCTGATTCGCCGCTTCGCCGTTCCCTGCATGGCAACTCCGCTCGTCGGCGCGCTGTTTTCCCATCTGTTCACCCTGCCCCGGCGCGCGCCTGGCGCTTCCAGGCGCCAGCTCCCCTATCTGTTTTATTTTCTGGTTTTTGCCCTGTCTTACGGCGCAACGCTGCTCGCCTTCTTCCCCGGCATCATCAATTATGATTTCGAGGGCGAAATTGTGCAGTACCTGACCGGCGAATATCTGGCTTCCCATCCGATTTTCCATACTGTGCTGACCGGCGTGCTCTATCGGCTCGGCACTTTGGTTTTCGGCAGCGCAACCGGCGGCGCAGCGACATACAGCGTCTTCCAGCTGCTGTGTCTGTCCGCCATGTTCGCGTGGTGCTGCTGCTTTTTACAAAAGCGCGTGCCGCTCTGGGCAACGCTGCTGCTGACGGCCGCGATGGCGATCCTGCCCTATAACGGCGTGCTGGCCATTTCCACCATCAAGGATACGTTGTTCACCGGGCTGTGCGCCATGCTCTGCCTGACCCTGTGGGAAATCGCTGAATCACCGGAAGCGTTTCTGAGCCGAAAAAAGAACCTCGCCCGCCTGTTCGGCATCTGCCTGACGATGTCGCTGCTGCGCCACAACGCCGTCTTCGCGACGCTGCCCGCGCTGCTGGTCGTCATTCTGCTTTGCCGAAACGAGCGCAAAAAGGCTGTCGCCGCCTGCGCCGTCACGCTGCTCTTCTGTCTGGCCGCGCCGCGCTGTCTACAATACGCGACCCACGCCAAGGCACTTCTCAGCTCCGAGCTGATGAGCGTCCCCTGTCAGCAGCTGATGCGCACGGCTTCCCGCGCAACGGATTTGACCGAGGAAGAATACGACGAAATCAGCGCATGGTTTTCCGATGCGATCCACCGCTATCGTCCCAGCTATGCCGACCCGGCCAAGGGCGGCAACTTCGATCTGGAACGCTACAACGAGCATCCCGAAGCATACTGGTCGATGTATCTGAAATACGCCAAACGCTATCCCCGCATTTATGTAGAGGCGTTTCTGGCCAACTGCATGGGCATCTGGTATCCGGACGACACCACACATGCGCACACGATGGACAGCGAGGAATGGGATTTCGTCTACCTGAAAACCGGCAACATCGTTCCGGAAATCGTCGGCGAAGTGAACGCGCATTCGTACCTGCCCGCCTATCGCACGTGGATTTACAATTCCATGCATCATTCCCGCCACGAAAACGTACCGCTGTATGCCCAGCTGTTCAAGCCTTCGACCTACGTCTATCTGATGCTGGCGCTGACGCTGCTGCTGCGCTACCGTCGCGAAAAAAAGTTTGCGCTGTGTACGCTGCCCACGTGGGGCATCATCTTCTCGCTGCTGTTTTCGGCATGCATCCTCATCCGCTACTCCTATCCCTTTATGACCTGCGCGCCGATGTTCCTGCTGCTGGTGCTCTTCTCAGACCGCCGCGCCGCATAATGGTTTTCACCTTAAACCTGCTGACATCAGTCAACTTAAAGAGCAAAATCAAGAAATTCAGCTATTCTTTCATTGGCAGAAAGGGCTCTTTTCCCCCTTCGGGGGGAGAAGAGCTTTTTTTCTATAATTCTGAAGCAGCAGTTTTTTTGCGTCCTTCATCCATCCCCTGCATATGAAAAAAATTTTGCTTTTCCCCTTGACAAACGCCTTGTCCAAGTGTATGATTGTGTTAAGCGCTTAATACAGTCATACAAGAAAGGAGTCTCATTCTATGGATTGGACAATCGTCGCCGGGCGGCCTGTCTATCTCCAGCTGATCGAACAGCTGGAACTTGCCATCATCACCGGCGAATATCCGCCGGGAGAAAAAATTCCCGGCGTGCGCGACCTCGCCGCTCAGGCGCAGGTCAACCCGAATACCATGCAGCGCGCGCTGGCCGAATTGGAAGCGCGCGGCCTGCTGGAAACCCAGCGGACGGCGGGGCGAACCGTCACATCCGACACGGAAAAACTGGCGCAGGCACGGCAGTCGCTGGCCCGGAAGCTGGTTCATGATTTTTATCGTCAGGCGGCGGCGCTCGGCCTCACAAAAGCCGAACTGGCCGCGCTGCTTGAACAGGAGGAGGGGTAATCATGGCGGCTATTTACACCGCAAACCATCTTGAAAAGAAATACGGAGGGCGTGCCGCGCTGCGCGACGTGAGCTTCTCGATCGAGCCGGGAAAGCTGGTCGGTCTGCTCGGCCCGAACGGCGCGGGCAAATCCACGCTGATCAAATGCTCAATGGGGCTGCTCACGCCGACTTCCGGCGAAATTGCCATCGGCGGCGTGAAACCCGGCCCGGCGAGCAAGTCCATCACATCCTATCTGCCCGACCGCATGGCGCTCTCTTCAGGCCTGCGCGTGCGCGACGCGGTAGCGATGTACGCGGATTTCTTCATGGATTTCGACCGTACAAAGGCGCGCGACATGCTGCTGGATTTGAAACTCGACGACGGCCAGCGCATCGGCGCGATGAGCAAAGGCATGCGGGAAAAAATGCAGCTCTGCCTGGTGATGGCGCGCGCCGCGCGGCTGTACCTGCTCGATGAGCCGCTGGGCGGCGTCGATCCGGCTGCGCGGGATTACATTTTGAACACCATTCTGCGCAATTACAGCGAAAACGCGTCCGTCGTGCTCTCCACCCATCTGATCGGGGATATCGAGCGCGTGCTGGACGAGGTGCTGATGCTCAAAGATAACACGGTTTTCCTGCATCAGAGCGTGGATGAGCTGCGCGAGGAACACGGGTGCAGCGTGGATGAATACTTCAGGGAGGTGTTTCGGGCATGATTCGCAAATTGCTCAAAGTTGAATTTCGGGACGCGCTTTCCTCCATGCTGCCCATAGGCGTCGGCATGGTCGCGCTGAGCGCACTGGTGGCGCTGACCTCCGTGCTCACCGGACGGCTCGGCTTCCATTCCGGCCATTGGGATTGGCTGAACGCCCTGCTGTCTTTCGCGACAGGCGTGTGCTTCATTGCGGTGCTGGTGGTCTGCTTCGCCGCGAACGTCAACCGCTTTTTCCGCATGCTCGGCGAGGAAGGCTATGTTCAGCTGGTCCTGCCCGCGACGATGGGCCAACACATCGCGGCCAAGCTGATTGCCGCCGTCGCGACGACGCTGCTGACCTTCGTCTTTCTGGCCGCCTGCACCTTTTTGATGGCGCTGCCGACCAGCGTCAACGCTTTCGCCGCTTTCCTTCGCGAAACGGGCAGCGCGATTCACAGCCTCGGTCTGCCCGCATCGCTGCTGCTTGCGTTGTTTGTCGTGCTGGGTATCGCGATCGTCTATCTGCACACATATCTCTCCATCGCAATCGGCAGTCTGTTCACCCAGCACCGCAAGCTGGCGAGCATCATCGCGTTTTTCGCGCTGCAATTCATCGCGCAGATTCTGTTCATGCTGGTCATTTACTTCGTCGCGACGCACATGGAGGCCTTCATAGATGGTCTCAGCCAGTTCGCCATCAACCTGCTCAGCAGCCCAAACGGAGAGTTGAAAGCGTTTTACGGTTCGCTCATTGGCGCTTCAGCGGTTGAAGCCGCCATCGATGCGGTTCTCTGGCTCGTCACGCAGACAATTCTCACCAAAAAGCTGAATCTGCCGTAAAAGAACGAACGGAACGGCGGGGCTTTGCCCCACACCCCAGCAGGAACCTGAGGTTCCTGCATTTTCCGCTTCATGGATTGCTCCACAATCCATTCCATATAAAAAGCGACGTACTCATCCATTGAGCTGCGTCGCTTTTTACGTTCTTCTCCCCCGGACGCGCCCCGCAGGGCTTTCGTCCGGGACGTAACCCCCGTTCCCGGGCGCAGGGTGTCCCTGCTCGTTTTAATGGGGGTTATGGGGTTCTCAGGGAATTTAAGGGGGAGAAATCGAAATCTCCCCCTAATCCCCTAAGCCTGCGGAGCATTTATAAATCATCCGAACTCACGCCGCCGCCATAGCGCTTGAGTACGTATTCCCCGTTCTCGTCCTTCTCGTAATCAAAACCATAGTCGCCGTTCTTGCCGTTCAGCTTATAGCTGATGGTCACGATCACGCGGTCAGCCTTCGTGTTTTTGCAGGCCACGCCGGTTTCCTTGACCGTCGCATCCGGAAACGCTTCGGTGAATAGGCTGACCGCCTTTTCCCTCACGACGGGCACAAAGCTCCAATCGATGTCCCCGCCGTTATTCTGCGGCGTTTCCACCTGATTGCTTTGAATCTTCTCCCCCGCCTCGTGCAGCGCGTTTTCAATGCCCGTGCAGCCGGAAAGGGATATCAGCAGCGCGATGAGGATCAGAAGAAAACATGTTTTTTTCATCATATGGACGTCTCCTTTTTCTGAACAAAAAGCCGTGTAATTTTAAAACTTACACTGTATGTTTTTTATCCCCACGCCTTTTTCAGCGCGGAAAGCCCCTGCCGGATCTGTTCTTCATCCATGCCGGAAAAACCGAGCAGCACGACGCGGCTTTCGTCGTTCTGCATCACCGCGTAATCAGAGAGACGCGTCAGGTACACGCCCGCCTGTTCGGCCAGCGGCGCCAGCTCGCGCGCGGGCGCTTTGCCGCCGACACGAAGCAGCGCGTACAGCCCCGCGCCGCACGGCGCGATGTCGCCAAGGTTCAGCGTCTGCACAGCTTCCGTCAGCGCCGCCAGACGCGCGCGGTAGATCACGCGCATCCGCGCGATGTGCCGCTCCAAAAAGCCGCCGGCGATGAACTTGCGCAGCGTCTCCTGCTCAAAGCCGGGCACGGTGCAGGCCGCGTGCATCGTCCGATAGCGCGCCGCCAGCTCTTCGGGCAGCACCATGAAACTCAGGCGCAGACCGGGCGCGAGCGTCCGCGAAAAGGTGTTCATATAGACGACCTGCCGCCCGCCGTCCATCGCGCGCAAAGCAGGCGCGCCCGCGCCGGAAAAGCGGAACTCACTGTCGTAATCGTCCTCCAAAATATAACCGCCCGTCTCGCGCGCCCAGCGCAGCAGCGCTTCCCGCTGGCCGGGCTGCATCTCCTCGCCCGTCGGAAATTGATGGGTCGGGGTAACGTAGGCCGCGCCTGCGCCGCTTCGATACAGTTCGCGCACGTCGATGGCCCCGCCTGAAAGCGGCGTCGGCGCAATCCGCGCGCCGCTGACCACCAGAATGCGCCGCACACGCGAATAGCCGGGGTCCTCCACCGCAAAAAGGCGTTCCCGCCCGATCAGCGCAACCAATGCGGAAACCAGCACCTCCGTGCCCGCGCCGAGGACGATGGCATCCGGCGGCACATCCATCCCGCGCATGCGATGCAGATAGCCTGCGATCTCCCGGCGAAGCGCCGGTTCGCCCTGAGGATCGCCGGAAAGCAGCAGCGTTGCGCTCTGTTCGCTGAGCACCTCGCGCATCAGCCGCGCCCATGTGGCATACGGAAAATGTGCCGCGTCCGCCGCGCCCGTGCCGAAATTCCAGCGCACAGGCGGTTTTTCCCCTGTAGCCGCGCCGACGTTTGGCGTCTGTTCCAGCGCATAAATGCCGCTTCGGGGTCGGCTTTCGCAAAGCCCTTCGCTGATGAGCCGCGCATACGCCGCCTCCACCGTCGCCGTGCTGACGCTCAGGTGCGCCGCCAGCTCGCGCTTGGAGGGCATGCGCTCGCCCGGCCGAATACCGCCGCGCTCCATTTCGCGCTTGAGCGCGGTGTAGAGCTGTTCGCAAAGGGGCGTTCTACTCGCCGGTTCCAATGTACACGTAAACATGTTTCATCCTTTGGGGCTTTGCCCCAAACCCCACCAAGAACCTGAGGTTCTTGGATTTCCCACCTTCCGGCAACAATGTTGCCGGATTGATTTTTTACCCATCGCGAAGCGAAACGGAAGGTGCAGGGAACTCAGTTTCCTGCCGGGGCGTGGGGCAGCGCCCCACTGTCCCCCTCTCCAACCTCCGCCTCGCAGTGCGCCCAGTCGCGGACATGATCCCACGCAACGTAAAAACCCGCGCCGTGGCTGCAAAAAACGCTTCCGGGCGGGTTCTGTACGTCCGCCAGCGCGTCGTATCCGAGCTTCTGCACGACTTCCGCCTGATTTTTGCAGGGTTCATAACGGTAAAACCACGATGCAATGCGCCCGTGGCCGCGCGTGGATGCGGCGAACTTCGTCGGATAATCCCAAAACATCGCCGCCGTGCATGCGCCCGTCAACGTCGTCTCTTCGCCGTCCGTTTCGGATGCGTCCAGCTGCGCGCCGATGCGCAGCAACTCGCCCGTCACCCGCGCCAACGCCCCGCTCGGCATCGCCAGCTCAAACCGAACAACCGGCTCAAGCAGCACGTTTTCCGCCTGCATCAGCGCATTGCGGATCGCGCGGCAGGTCGCTTCGCGAAAGTCGCCGCCCTCTGTGTGCTTGAGGTGCGCGCGCCCTGCAATCAACCGCACATGCACATCCGTCAGCGGGCTGCCCGTCAGCACGCCGGGATGCTCCCGCTCAAAGACGTGCGTGCGAATCAGCCGCTTCCAGTTCTCGTCCAGCGAATTGGGCGGGCAGTCCGCCGTAAACGTGACGCCGCTCCCCGGCGCGCCGGGTTCCAGCCTGAGCCATACCTCGGCATAGTGCCTCAGCGGCTCGTAATGCCCGATGCCCACGACGGGCGCGTCAATCGTCTCCTTGTAGAGCACGTGCGGCGGCAGCATGCGCACCCTGTCGCCAAATCGCGACGCTAAAACGCCTTGCAGCACCTCGACCTGCACCGCGCCCATCACGCCGACGGATACGCCCTCCGCCTCTGGACGAACGGAAAGCAGCGGATCTTCTTCCTCCAGCTCGCGCAGGTGCATCAGCAGCGTGCTCTGCGTCAGCGGCTCGACCGGCTCCACCTGCACGCTCATCAGCGGCACGGTTTCGGGCGCTTCAAGGCCGCAATCCGCGCCAATGCGCTCCCCCGGTTTGGCCGAAAGCCCTGCCAGCGCGACGGTCTGCCCCGCATGCGCTTCGCCCATCGTCAATAGTTTTCCGCCCTGCGGCGCGAGAACCGCCGCCACTTTGCACGCGCCGGAGAGCGTCTGCACCTCGTCGCGCGCATGCAGAACGCCGCCCGTCACTTTCACATACGTATAGCGAACGCCGCCGACGCGCCGCACCCGATACGCCTTTGCGGAAAACGGCAGGCGTTCCTTCTGCGCATAATTCGTGCGGCAGAGCGCGCCGACGGCCTCGATCAGCGCGTCCACGCCCATATCATTCAGCGCGCTGCCCGCCAAAACCGGATAAAGCGCGCAGGCCGCAAACGCGCGCCGCGCGCCCGAAAGATAGTCCGCTTTCGTCGCGGTTTCATCCAGATGCTGTTCCAGAAGGACTTCGTCGCGCTCGGCCAGCGCCTCGCGCACGTCGCCCGCCATCAGCACGCAGTCGCCGGAAAGCAGCCTGCGCATCTGCGCCGTGACGCGCAAAACATCCGCGCCCTCTCTGTCCGTCTTATTCAGAAAGATGATCGTCGGTATTTTCCGCTTTTGCAGCAGCTTGAAGAGCGTCGCCGTGTGGCTCTGCACGCCTTCCGCACAGGAGACGACCAGCAGCGCCGCATCCAGCACGGAAAGCGCGCGCTCCATCTCGCCGGAAAAATCGACGTGCCCCGGCGTATCCATCAGCGTGACGAGCAGCGGCTCGTCCCCCGAAACGGGCCACTCCAGCGTCGCCTGCTCGGTAAAAATCGTGATGCCGCGCGCGCGTTCCATCGGGTCGTCGTCCATGAATGCGTCGCCGTGATCGACGCGTCCGCACGCGCGAATCACGCCCGCGTGCCGAAGCAGCTGTTCGCAGAGCGTCGTCTTGCCCGCATCGACATGCGCCGCAACCCCCAGCGTCAGATTCATGGCTGTTCCTCCGCCTGTCCTTCATGCGCTTTTTCGTCCTCTTCGCGAATGCGGTCAAACACCGCGTCCACCACCTTCTGCTGATGGCGCGTGAATTTGCGCCCCTTGAGATAGGCGCGCGCCATTTCCGGCCGACGGCGGAGCGTGATATAGAGCGATTCGCTGATCTGCCAATCGACAATGTGCGCGTGGTTGCCGCCCAGCAGCGGTTCGGGCACGTTCAGCCCCTCGAACTCACGCGGGCGGGTGTACTGCGGATATTCCAGCAGACCGGAAGAAAAGCTCTCCGTCTGCGCGCTCTCCTCGCAGCCGAGCACGCCCGGCACAAGCCGCGCCACGCAGTCCACCAGCACCATCGCGCCCAGCTCGCCGCCGGTCAGAATATAGTCGCCGATGGAAAGCTCCTCATCGATGCACAAATCCAGCGCGCGCTGGTCCACGCCCTCGTAATGGCCGCAAAGCAAAATCAGCTCGTCCTCTTTGGCGAGCTGCTCGGCCTTCTTCTGCGTCAGCGTTTCGCCGCGCGGGGAAAGATAAATGCGCCGCACCTTTCTGTCCCCCTGCACGTCGCGGATCGCATCCACGATCGGCTGGGCCAGCATCACCATGCCCGCGCCGCCGCCGAAGGGCGCATCGTCCGTGTTATGGTGCTTGTTTTTGGAATAGGCGCGGATATCCACCTCGCGGATATCCAGAATACCCGCTTTTTCCGCGCGGCCGAGCATGCTCGTATGCAGCGGGGTAAACATCTCCGGAAAGGTGGTCAAAATCGTGATTTTCATTTGTCCTCCGTGGGGTCAGGCGCGAGCAGCGTCATCTCCTGCCTAGCCATCTCTTCCAGCACGGCGTACATCTGCTCTTCCTGGGTGGCGATTTCCAGAATCTCGATTTCGCGCAGGGTGACGGTCTCTTCTTCCGCCTCGCGACCGAAGAAGTCCAGCAGCCGCAGTTTGAGCCGCAGACCGTTGGCCTCCAGCACGCGGCCCGTGATCATATCGTCGCCCATGATAACCGAGACGATCTCGCCCCGCTCCTTACAGGCGATCAACACGCTCAGAAGCAGATCGGTATCCTCCGCAGGCGCTTCCGTAAAAAAGCAGCGATGATGCTGCTTGTGATAAGCGAGCAGCATCGCCAGCCGCTGTTCATATTCCTCCCCCGCGAGCACCTGAATGACGTCCTGATTGCGCCGCACGCGCCAGCCGTCAATCTGCCCCCATGGGCTTAAATCGCACATGAGCACATGCTGCCCGTCCACCGCCTCGACAAAGCCCGCGGAAAATCCCTCCGGATCGTCCGGATCGGTGTAAACGGAGGCCAGCGCGCCCTGCGCCGCCAAAATCCTGAGCAGATAAACCATATATCCGTTGGTCATCGTTTCTTACTCCCTCAGTCAGCTTCGCTGACAGCCCCCTCCCAGAGGGAGCCATTTGGTATATACATCATTGCCAAAGAACAACGCCTCCCTCTTTGAGGGAGGTGGTCGCGTTAGCGACCGGAAGGAGTTAATACCTTCTCTTGGGCAGATAGAACCTTCTCCTGCCCCAAATATCCACAATCATGATGCACGGCTCACCCGCGCAGACGGGCATTTCCAGCGTCGCGGCCAGCGCCGGAGTCGCCACGCTGCGCACGCTCGCGGCACAGGGCCGATACGTATCGCCCTGCACAAACCCACAGCTCCATTGATCCACGGCGTCCAAACCGCTGATGCCCGCGGCCTGCGCGGCTTCGTTTTCAAAGCTGATGAGCCGCACTGTGTACGAGCTGATCGCCGGAAAGACCTCCGCTTCCACCGCGCAGTCGTCCGCGCCGCACGGCGCTTCCACGTCGAAGGTGAAATCCAGCGGCTTGCCCGCCGTGCTCTGCGCCAGCCGTTTGCCCGTCGTCGCAATCGCCAGCGGGCTTTGATCGACGCACAAAAAACGCCGGTTCAGCCCCGCCGCCGCGACGGCCGACGTGCCGCTGCCCGCAAACAGGTCGCAGATGAGATCGCCTTCCTGCGAAGAACAGCTGACAATGCGTTCCAACAGCTTGAGCGGCTTCTGGGTCTCGTATCCGGTGCGCTGGGGATCTTTCTGCTGCAAATGGCTGATATCGTCCCAGACGTCGCCGGGATAGGCGGGCTCATCGTCGTAATAGCGGTATTCTTTGCCGCCGGACATGATCGCGCGATAGCTGCGCCCGTTTTCATCCACGGCGCGGCGCATATGGTTGCTGCGCGACTCGTTGCGCGCAACCGGCACGGCCTTGAGGTTGAAATAATACGATCTCGACCGCGCATAAAACAGAATCACGTCGTGCTTGCGCGGAAAATAGCTGCGCGCGCGGCCGCCCGTCTGATAGCTCCAGATGATTTCATTGAGGAAATTGCTCTCGCCGAAAACCTCGTCCATCAGCAGCCGCAGATGCGCGTACATCCGGCTGTCGATATGCAGAAAGATGGTGCCTTCCTTTTTAAGCAGTTCGCGGGAAAGCAGCAGCGTCTTTTTCATCATCGCCAGATATTCCGTGCGATCCGGCCAGCGGTCGTCATAAGCGGGCAGATTGAGGCTGGGCGATCCGTTTTTATAGCCGCCTTCGCCAATGCGCACCTTCATATCGAACTGCTTGCCCGTGTTAAACGGCGGATCAAGGTAGATGGTCTGCACCTGCCCTCCAAAGCGAGACAGCAGAGTCTCCCCCTCCTCCGGCATTTTTGCCTGGATGAGCGTGCCCATGCTCTCCCGACCCATATGGCGCTCTGCGACGCAGCTGATATATGTGCAGGGCATGGCCATCCACCTTTCTAAGCGACTTGCGCTTCTTTTGATTCCGGCGTGTCCACAGACACGCTCCCTAATATAGTATTATACTGTTTTTTACGGCTTTTTACAAGGGGTGAAGACAGCAAAAAAGCGGCCTGAGGCCGCTCTCGCTTCCGACAAAGTTCGAAAAAACTCAAGCGTTTGCATACGCGGCTAATTTGCTGTAATTTCCTATTTTTATTACAAAAAACTCCGTCCCTTGTCCACACAAAGAACGGAGTTGAAATGGATTTTCCTCCCATCGCTTACAGCATGCCATTTCCTCAGTCAGTTTTCTTCCTGAGGGAGGCGGCACGCCGCAGCCGCGGGAAGGCGTTTCATTTTCTTAGAGGAAGATGTACTTGAGCACGAACAGCACAGCCAGCACATACATCAGCGGCTTAACCTTCTTGCCCTTGCCGGAAACCACGTGCAGCACCACATAGGAGATGATGCCCATGGAAATGCCTTCGGAAATGCTGTAAAACAGCGGCATGGCGACAATGGCCAGATACGCCGGAATGGCCTCGGCCATGTTATCCTCGTCGAAGCGAATCTCGGTGACGGTGGAAACCATCAGATAGCCGACCATCATCAGCGCCGGAGCGGTCGCGAAGGACGGAATCGCCGTGAAGATCGGCGCAAAGAACATGGAGGCGAGGAACAGAATGCCGGTGGTCAGCGCAGTCAGACCCGTGCGGCCGCCGACAGCCACGCCGGAAGCGGACTCGACAAAGGTGGTGATGGTCGAAGTGCCCATCACAGCGCCGACGGTGGTGCCGATGGCGTCCGCCATGAGCGCGGGCTTGATGCCCGGCAGACGGCCTTCCTCGTCGAGCATGTCGGCCTTAGTCGCCACGCCGATGAGGGTGCCGAGGGTATCAAAGATATCCACGAACAGGAAGGAGAACACGACGATGATGAAGTTGACAATGCCGACGTTGCTGAAATCCACGTTGAAGCACTGGCCGAAGGTCATGCCCAGCTTGGAGAAATCCGTCAGCGCCATCGTCGGGAACAGCGTGTAGAAGCCGTTGGCCGGGTCCGGCACATAAATGCCGACGACCTGGCAGATCATGCCGATGATCCACGTCGCCAGAATGCCCAGCAGGATCGCGCCGCGCACATGATGGATGTACAGCGCCGCCATGATGAACAGGCCGACCAGCGCCAGCAGCGCGCAGATGCCGTGGGTGTTAAAGTTCTCGGTGAAGCTCGTGATTGTCACCAGCGTGGAGGAATCAACCGCCAGACCGGCGTTCTGCAAGCCGATGAAGCAGATGAACAGGCCGATGCCGACGGAAACGCCGCGCTTGAGCGTCAGCGGGATGGCGTTGAAAACCGCCTCGCGCACGTTCGTCAGGCTCAGCACGATGAAGATCAGGCCCTCGACGAAGACGGCCAGCAGCGCAACCTGCCAGGTGTAGCCCATGCCCAGCACGACGGTGTAGGCCAGGAACGCGTTGAGGCCCATGCCCGCGGACAGCGCGAACGGCAGATTCGCCATCAGGCCCATGCACGCCGTGCCGATGAAGGAAGACAGCGCCGTCGCCAACAGGACGGCAGTGGAGTCCATGCCCGCAGCGGACAGGATGCTCGGATTGACGGCCAGAATGTAGGCCATCGTCATAAATGTGGTGATGCCCGCCATGATTTCCGTCTTGGCGGTGGTTTTGTGTTTGCTCAGCTGAAAGACCTTTTCAAACACAGTTTTCATTCCCTTCTCTTCTTCTTTCGTTCCCCCACACTTTCATCCGGGAGAGCTTGTATTTTAGCACATTTCAAAAGGCAGTTTCAATCTTTTTCCGAATTTTTATTTAAATTCTTTTATAAAATGTTCGGATTTTCTTTTTTATCAAATAGGTACGACAAAGGGGTTGTCTCACTAAAAAGAGGCAACTCCTTTTTGGTGCAAAAAAAGCATTCGGACTATGAAAACCCGAATGCCTGCGGTAGAATGTAACTACC